>SESF01031498.1_pt1 | contig 152415 bp, 137 predicted proteins | sample 3171521 | NCBI WGS metagenome assembly SESF01 (sample SAMN10866945, study PRJNA518727) | freshwater metagenome | biome: subpolar coniferous forest; feature: holomictic lake; material: water; isolation source: holomictic Lake 227, 6 m and 8 m depth | place: Canada: near Kenora, Ontario | collected...
AACAAATTGAAAATTTAGAATTGAAAGCGAATGATATTCGCCAATCAATTATTGAGATGCTTTTGGAAGCGGGCTCTGGTCACACTGCTGGGCCACTTGATATGGCAGATGTTTTTACAGCTTTATATTTCAATATTCTTCGTCATGATCCCAAAAACCCTACTTGGTCTGAACGTGATCGTTTGATTCTTTCAAATGGTCATATTTGTCCAGTGCTCTATGCAACACTTGCTCATGCAGGTTACTTCCCTTTGGAAGAATTGAATACTTTACGAAAGCTTGGAAGTCGATTACAAGGACATCCACATCGAGAATGGTTACCAATTCTTGAGACAAGTTCTGGGCCTCTTGGCTCCGGTCTATCTCAATCTATAGGAATGGCGTTGGCTGATCGTATAGATAATGGACGTTCTTGGAAAAAATTCTTTTTCTGTTTAATGGGTGATGGTGAGTTAGACGAGGGTGCTAATTGGGAGGCAATAATGTTGGCTTCAAAGGAAAGTCTAAGCAATCTTATTGTTATTGTAGATAGAAACAATATTCAGATTGATGGCTATACCGAAGAAGTGATGCCATTGTCACCACTTTTTGAAAAGTGGAAATCTTTCGGCTGGCACGTTCAGGCAATTGATGGCCACAATTTTGAAGCTATAACAGAGGCTGTCAATAAGGCAAAGGCGGTTTTTGATAGACCTTCTGTAATTATCGCTCATACCATTGCTGGAAAGGGAGTGAAAGAGTTCGAGCGAAAATATGAATGGCATGGCAAGATCCCAAATAAAGAAGAGGCGGTGACTGCCTTAGGAGAATTAAGAACATTGGGCAATCGCATTAGAAGTGAGCATCAATAGTATCTCAATAAGATGAATTTAAACCCTAAAATTTTTGATAAAGACGTGGAGATGGTGCCAATCCGAAAGGGATTCGGTGAAGGTCTGTTGGCGGCTGGTGAAGCTGACCCACGCGTGGTTGGGCTATGTGCTGATTTGACTGAATCAACTCAGATGCATTTTTTCCGCAATAAATTTCCACAACGATTTGTCCAGGTTGGTGTAGCTGAGCAAAATCTTGCTGGTGTTGCTTCTGGAATGGCTGCAATGGGAAAAATTCCATTTATTAGCTCGTATGCGATGTTTTCTCCTGGAAGAAACTGGGAGCAGATTCGCACTACTATTTGTTACAACAATGTTCCTGTAAAAATTGCAGGATCTCATGCGGGTGTTTCTGTCGGACCAGATGGGGGAACACATCAAGCGATTGAAGATATTGCACTGACTCGCGTCATTCCTCGAATGGTGGTGATTTCTCCTTGTGATGCTGTTGAGGCAAAGAAGGCAACAATGGCCGCCGCAAAGACTAATGATCCAACCTATATCAGACTTGCTCGAGAAAGCACTCCTATTATCACAACAGAAGAAACTCATTTTGAAATAGGGAAGGCTCAATTGCTTTTCGAATCAAATACAAAGAAGCTGGAGGTTGGAATTATTGCTACTGGAGCTTTAGTTTATAAAGCTTTGCGGGTGGCCAAGCAATTAGAGGCTCAGGGTATTGGCACTTCGGTATTAAATTTGAGCACTATTAAACCATTAGACGAAGAAGCTATCATCACTCTAGCAAAATCAGCCGGTGCGATTGTGACAGTTGAAGAACATCAGATCGCTGGTGGTATGGGGAGTGCTGTTGCGGAATTACTTGCGAAAAAATTACCGACACCGATTGAATTTGTTGGTGTCAACGATCAGTTCGGTCAATCCGGCCAGCCCGACGAATTACTCGAAAAATATGAAATGGGTGAAAGCCACATCGAAGCCGCTATCAGGAAAGTGTGGAAACGAAAGGCTAACTAAGCACACAAAACAAAATAGCTCCTTTTGAGAGACTAAGACTCGGGCAAGCGCCCCGGAGCGGTCTCTCAAAAGGAGCTATTTTGTTTTGTGTGCTTAGTTAATCTTTTTTGCCACCCATTCGGATGGTGCCTCGCTGAGCATTTTTTCAATGCCAGCTTGATCGAGTAGTCCTTTTTGTGCGCCGATGAATTGAACGACAGATGTAGCGTTAGCAGAAGCCCATTTCATAGCGTTCTCTACATTTTTTCCAAGAATAATCGCAGATGTAAAAGTAGAAGCAAAAGCATCTCCAGCACCAGTTCTTTCGTAAGCAGGTTTTGGATCTGGATAGGCTGGAATAAAGATAGCTGTATCTTCAAAATACGCATAGGCGCCAGCGGGACCATCTGTGACGACGACTACTTCGGGACCAAGCTCGTGCATTTTTTTCATTAGGACGACGAGATCTTTTTCTTCTGTTTTTAGAATCTTTTGTATTTCTTGCACGTTACAGAAAAACATCTTCGTCTTTTTATAAATAGGAGCAAGAGCCTCGATACCAAATCCCATTTGGTATGTTCCAGGCTGGAAGACTAATTTTATATCAGGATGTGCTTCTAGGTATTTTATAATTTCATCGTGAAAAGGTAGAGAATTTTCTCCGAGAGAGCTTAGGTACAACCAAGTAGGTGATCCGATGTCGGGCATAGCCTCTGGGAATTTCTCGTGCTTAATCAATATTGTTCTATCTTTTCCATACCAAAGTACATAATGGTAATTGGTCTTTAGACCAGGGTGGATACCGACATGGTCTGTTATGACCCCGTCTTTTTTAAGAGACGCTAAGCATTCTTGGCCGTGTTGGTCATCGCCAACATTGGCTATTAAAGAAGAGGCTAGGCCAAGTCGAGCAGCAGATACAGAGGCGTTAGCGCTATTACCAACAGCTGGTACTTCCTCGGAGAATACGTAGGGTACTTTGTCAGCAAAAGAAACACAGAGTTCACATTTGCCAGTGGCCATATTGCAAACCTCGTGTGCTTGTTCCAGTCTAATAAAGGCATCTATTACTAAGTCGCCGATAGCGACAAAATCTAATTTTGGTTCCATGTATACAAGTATACAGTATGAGGTATTCAGTATGAAAGGGGACGGTGGCTGGTAGTACTTTGCGAGAAGCTTTCAAAGAGACTAAGACTTGGGCAAGCGCCCCGGAGCGGTCTCTTTGAAAGCTTCTCGCAAAGTACTGTCAGCCGCCTGTGTCTTCCCTCCATACTTCATACTCCATACTTCCTATGATAAAATTGCAGTATGAAAACTTTACGTCAATATATTCAGGAGGCTTCACAAAAAGGTGTTGCGGTTGGTCATTTTAATATTTCAAATATTGAGGGTCTATGGGGTATTTTTAATGCCGCCAAGAAACTCAATTTGCCTATAATTATTGGTACGTCGGAGGGTGAGCGTGAGTTTGTGGGAGTATCGCAGGCTGTAGCACTTGTAAAAAGTTTTCGCGAGGCAAACAAAGATGCTTCTGGCGAACCCTATCCAATTTTCTTAAACGCTGACCACACCTATTCATTTGATAAAGTAAAAGAGGCGATTGATGCAGGATATGACTCAGTAATTTTTGACGGCGCACAATTGCCAATTGAAGAAAATATCGCAATAACAAAGCAATGTGTTGAATATTCTCGAAAGGTTAGTGCTGAGACCGGCAGAGATATTATTATTGAAGCAGAGCTTGGGTACATCGGAACTTCATCAAAGGTTTGGGATTCTTTGCCAAAGGGTATAGAGCTTGATCCAGCGTTTTTAACTTCTCCTGAGGATGCAAAAAGAATTGTTAGCGAGACCGGTATTGATATGTTTGCGCCGGCGGTTGGAAATGTCCACGGTATTATTAAGAGTGGCGAGCCAGCGTTAAATATCGAACACATTAAAGCAATTAAAGAAGCTGTTGGTGTACCTCTCGTACTTCATGGAGCATCAGGAAATTCAGATGAGGATATTAAAAAGTCCATCGCCGCTGGTATTAGCGTTGTTCATATTAATACCGAGATTCGTGTTGCATATACGGATGCCTTGAGGAAATTTTTAGCAGAAAATCCAGACGAGGTGGCTCCATATAAAATTATGAAAAATTCTGTTAAAGCGGTAGAAGTTGTGGTAGAAAAAAAGTTGAGACTTTTTAACAATCTGTAATCTAAAAAATAAAAATGCCAAACCTTAAAGAAGACCTCCAAAAACTTGTTAAGGGAGATGTTTTGGATGACGCAAAAACAATCGCTGACCACAGCCATGATGCAAGTTTGCTTCGTGTGGTTCCGAAGTTGGTAATTTTCCCGAAGGATGCAGAAGATGTTAAAAGTGTGGTTAATTACATTAATTTACATAAAAAAGAGGACTTAGCACTTTCAGTAACTGGGCGTTCTGCTGGATCTGATATGACAGGAGGGCCTTTAAATGAGTCGATTATTTTGGATTTCACCAAGTATTTTAAAAAGGAGGAAGTCGATATTGAAGCTCTCAGAGCTACCGTGGGCCCTGGTATTTTCTATAGAGATTTTGAAGAAGTGACCCTACCAAAGCATATTACATATCCAGTTTACCCAGCTTCGAAACAATTGGCTGCTCTTGGTGGAATGATTATGAATAATTCAGCGGGTGAGCGTACCCTTCGATATGGTCAGGCACGTGATTTTGTCCTGGAATTAAAAATGGTTTTGGCTGATGGTAATGAATACATAATTAAACCGCTAACGATGCCGGAGCTCCAGCAGAAGATTGCACAAAGTGATTTCGAAGGGGAGTTGTATAAGAAAACTTATGAATTGGTAGAAAAAAATTACGAACTCATTAAAAAGGCCAAACCACAAGTCTCCAAAAATTCTTCTGGTTACGCTTTGTGGCGTGTTTGGGATAAGGAAAAAGGTATTTTTGATTTAACACAGCTTTTCGTCGGTTCCCAAGGCACCCTCGGAATTTTGACAGAAGGAAAGATTCGCCTGATTAAAGAGCCTGCGTTTAAAAAAATGATTGTCGCTTTCTTTAAGACTTGGGATGATCTACCCGCTGTTGTAAATGAGATTTTGCCTTTTGGTCCAGAAAGTATGGAAACTTTTGACGATGCCACATTAAAGCTTGGCATCCGTTTTATGCCGGAAATTGCAAAGAAAGCTCATACTGCGTTGTGGAAATTTGCTAGCGAATTTTTACCAGAGACTTGGGTGGGTATTAAGATGCTCAGACTCCCAAAGCTTATTGTCATCATTGAATTAGCTGAAGAATCTCAGTCTCAAATTGAGATGAAGACGGCCGGCATTGTAGAGAAATTGAAAAATTTTAGACATATCGAATTTAGAATTCTAAACAATAAAAAAGAGGAGGATAAATACTGGGTTATGCGCCGTGAGAGTTTTAATCTCTTGCGTCAGCATGTGCATGGTAAGCGCACAGCCCCTTTTATAGAGGATTTTTGTATTCAGCCTGAGAAGATGCCGGAGTTTTTACCAAAGCTCTTAAAAATCTTGAAAGATAATGGTATCAAAGCGAATATCGCTGGGCATGCAGGAGATGGTAATTATCACATTATTCCATTGATGGATCTGACAAAAGAAAGTGAGAGGGCTAAGATTGTGCCGGTAGGCAAGGAAGTCTTTTCTCTAATTAAAGAATATGGAGGAACAATTACCGCTGAGCATAATGATGGAATTATCCGAACCCCTTATATTGAGCAAATGTTTGGCGCAGAGGTCTACGGCCTATTTAAGGAGGTGAAGCAAATTTTTGACCCACAAAATATCTTTAATCCCGGTAAAAAAGTCGGTGGTACTACTGAGTACATCGAGAATCATATAAGTAAGGAATAATAAAAAAGATAAAGCGACGGGGCAATTTCCTTGCCTTTTTTTCGCTATTTTGTATACTAGAACCCTATGTTAACGCTTACAATAGAAAAACGAGATTTAAAGACCAGATTACAAGATATTCGAGAAACCGGCAAAATACCGGCTGTTTTTTACGGGCGCAAAGAAGCCTCCACTCCGATCGCTCTTAAAGAGGGTGATTTTCTAAAGGTTTGGGAAAAAGCTGGAGAGTCTTCCGTTATTGTTTTAGAGGGGGTTGGTGAAGATCACGAGGCTCTTATTCATGATATTGATCTAGATCCTATTACTGGCCGAGTTCGTCACGCTGATTTTTACATTATCGAAAAAGGTAAGAAAGTTCAGGTCAATATTCCTTTGGAGTTCGAAGGTGTTGCTCCTGCTATTAAAGAGCTTGGTGGTATCTTGGTGAAGGTGTTACACGAAGTTGAGATTGAAGCTCTTCCAAAAGACTTGCCACACGTTCTAGTTGCTGATATTTCCGGTCTTGTTACTTTTGATGATCAGCTAAAAGCCGGCGATATCAAGCTACCCGCTGGTGTTACTCTCATTACCTCTGAAGAAGAAGTCGTAGCTCTTGTTTCTGAACCAAAAGAAGAAGTGCTCGAGACTGCTCCAGTTGATCTATCTGCTATTGAAGTTGAGAAGAAAGGAAAGGATGCTAAAGAAGGTGAAGGAGCCGAGGCTGGAACAGACGGAGCTAAATAAAGATTCAAAAGCAAAACCTGGAAGGTTTTGCTTTTTAATAGTATGTCCCCATTCTTTAAAAAAACTATTTTTGTAATTGTAGGGTTGGTCGTCTTGGGCGCAGTTGCCTCGACCATTTCTTTTACTAGAGCGCAAGCTTTAACTGATGCACAAAGACAAGCACTCCAGGCTCAGCTGGACCAGATTGAACAGCAAATTGCTGCTCAACAAAAAATATTAGATCAAAAGCAGCAAGAAGGTGTTTCAATATCACGAGACATCTCTATTCTAGACGCTAAGATTGCTGAGGCCCAATTAAAAATTAAGGCTCATAATATAGCTATTGCTCAGCTTGGCAGGGACATTAATGTAAAAAATCAGGTAATCGGTAATCTGTCAGACAAGATCTCAGAAGGTAAAGATTCTTTGGGACAAATTATTAGACAGACTAATCAGATTGATGGATTTTCTTTGCCAGAGGTAATTCTAAGCAAGCTCGATTTATCAAAGTTTTTTGTAGATATTGGGGCATACGATTCTCTCAATCAGTCTCTGCAGACATTTTTTGGTCAAGTAGAAACTGCCAAGGCGCAGACGGAGACGGAAAAAAACACTCTTGATCAGAAGCGTAATCAGGAGCTTGATTTGAGAGCTAGTATTCAGCAAGAACAAGCCTCTATCAAAAAAGACGAGGCATCAAAAGCATCTCTCTTAGCTTTAAATAAACAACAGCAAAAAAATTATCAATCTTTAATCACGGCCAACAAAATTCAGGCTGATAAAATTCGAAACGCTCTTTTCCCACTTCTTGATACTAGTGCTATTAAATTCGGTGATGCTTTGCAATATGCTACAGCCGCTTCTGCTAAGACGGGGGTTAGACCCGCTTTTGTTTTGGCTATCTTGACCCAAGAAACAAATCTCGGTGCCAATATAGGATCCTGTTATTTGACAGGCACTGATGGTAATGGGGTGAAGATAAAAACAGGGGCATTTGTTGGAGGTGTCATGAAGCAGAGTAGGGATGTTCAACCCTTCTTAGATTTGATGGTAGCCCTTGGTCGCGATCCTTATCATACACCTGTATCGTGTCCTCAGAGTGTTGGATATGGGGGAGGTATGGGACCTTCTCAATTTATTGCTTCCACTTGGGATTTGATGGAGTCGCAGATATCTTCTGTCACAGGACACAATCCTCCTGATCCATACAATCCACCAGACGCTATTATGGCTTCGTCTATATACCTAGGAAATCTTGGAGCGGTGTCTGGCAGCTATAGTTCTGAGAGAAATGCCGCTTGTAAATACTATTCTGGAAGAAGCTGTGGGTCAGGCAATACCTCCTACGGAGACAGCGTTATGGGTATAGCCACAAAGATCCAGAATAATATTGATCTCTTGCAGGGTAATTAGAAGTCTGTTATACTCTCCAAACCTATGAAAACCGACACACATCCAACATATTTCCCTAAAGCAGACATAACTTGCGCTTGTGGCGCCAAGTATTCTTTTGGTTCTACTAAAGAGAAAATTGAAGTTGAAATCTGTAGTGCTTGCCACCCATTCTATACTGGAAATGAGAAGGTGCTTGATACAGCTGGCCGTGTAGAGCGATTCAAGAATCGTGCTGCAGGTGCAAAAGCAAAGAAATCTACAAAATCCTCAAAGTAGGGTTTTGTAGTTCTTATGGATCTATCTATTTATAAAGAAAACCCAAAGACGGCATTTCTCGCGTCTGAAATAGAGAGGCTTCTTAAACAAGAAGCTGATGTTTTGGCTATGACCTCTGATCCTTCAATGAAAGAAATGGCCGATGAAGAACTAGAGACTATTCGTTTACAGAAAGAATCATTGTTAACTCAGATTGAATCGATAGTAAAAGAAGAAAAAGAAGAAGAAAAATTTCCTAATGAAATTGTTTTGGAGGTTAGGGCTGGTGCTGGTGGAGATGAGGCTGCTCTTTTTGCAGAACAGTTAGCTTCAATGTATAGAAAGTATGCGGCAATGAAAGGGTGGCAGGTAAAAGTATTAGATGAATCTAAGAATTCTATTGGAGGATACAAGGAGGCTTCGTTTGAAATCAAGGGTAGGGAGGTGTATCGCATGATGCGCTACGAGACCGGAGTACATCGTATTCAAAGAATTCCAGAAACGGAAAAGTCTGGAAGAGTTCATACTTCCACTGCTTCAGTGGCTATTTTACCAATACGAAAAAAGACCAGTATTGTAATTTTACCTACAGATATTGAAGTCGAGACATCTCGTTCTGGTGGTGCTGGTGGTCAAAATGTAAACAAAGTTGAAACGGCAGTGCGTTTGATCCACAAGCCAACGGGCATTGATGTGCGCAGTACAGCAGAAAGAAGTCAGCTCAAGAATCGTGAGAGGGCCATGTCTATTCTTATAGCTAAACTTGAAGCTTTAAAAGAGGAAGAGGAAGCTAAAAAATATTCGGCTGATAGAAAAGAACAGATAGGAACCGGAGATCGTTCTGAAAAGATTCGTACTTATAATATTTTACAAGATCGTATTACAGATCATCGCATAAAAGAATCTTGGCATAATATAGAGACTATTTTTGAAGGGAATCTTGATCCTATAATTGAGGCTATAAATAAACCTGTTTAATGGCTCATGTGGATAACCTTGTGCTGAAAACGAAGCACAAGTTTTTTCGTGTTACAATTAATAGTAAATATTACTATTAAAATTTATCTACATTAGCCATGTTTAAAAAAATGTCGGTGTTTGTTTTGGTGGCAGTTTTTGTATTTACAGGATTCAGTGCCTTTGTCGGGGCACAGGAAAAACATACTTTGGAAGATTATGGAATCTCCCCAGATGCCGCTAAATACCTCTCTCCAACAGAAATACAGGCAATTCTAAATTCCAAGACTCCTACTGAGACATTTCAGGCTGGACTAACTACTAAAGGGCCTAGTATTGTTGTGTCCACTTCTAGCAATCCAAATATTCCGCCTTCTGCTGTTGGTGTTTCTGCTTCTACCCCTACTTCCACCTCTTTATCTAACACTGTTAATTGCTTCGATTATTATAATTTTGGAAGCATCGATGCAGATATATCTTCTTTGAATAAAAATGCTCTCCCTGGCATGACGATGCAATTTGTAGGGAATATTCGAAACAACAACAGCTATCCGGTGGTAGGGGGTTCTCTGTATGTAAAAATATTTAGAGAAAGGGGAATAGGAAAGGACTCTAATGGTCCAGATGTTGTTGACCAATTTATTGCAGTAGATGATCTTTCTATAGCAGCAAGTGGTACAGTGCCAGTATCATTTTCTTGGAAAGTTCCACTAGCTTCTAAGGCAGGTGACTACAAGCTTGCTACGTACTTTGTTACTGATAGAAAGTTTAATCTTTTAGGTCTTAGCTTTACCGATGATGTTATTGGAAATACGTTTAGTTTCTCTGTTAGTGGTGTTTCTTCCGGTGTTGAATTTGATAAAACGTCCGCAACTATAAATGGTGAGGCCTATCATTTTGCAGCTTTTCCTCCACAGATCGATCCACAAGATCCTGCAAATATTTCGATAAAGGTAAACAACACTACTAATGTAGAACAAAATGTCGGCGTGACATGGAAGCTTTACAGTTGGGATGCTCTTACTGAGAACAATTTGATCAGGACGATATCCACGAGTACTTTAGTTAAGGCTAATTCTTTTAGCAATGTCTCGATAAATATTAAGGATAATACCGAGGCTGTGTATTACCTTGTGGCCGAGCTAAATTATAAAGATGCCAAGTCAGTAGCAGATTTTCGTTTTGTCAGAACTGGAGTAGACAAGGTTCGTTTGAGTTTTCCTTCGATATTGCAATATCCTCTAAAAGAAGGGGCTAACTCATCAGTCTTTGCTTGTGTAAATAATAGCGGTACTTCTAACGTAGTAGAAGACAATAAAGTTGTTCTAAAAATTGTAGACTCAAATGGTAACGAGGTTACCTCTTATACTTATGATGGCTCAATTACAGGAGCAATGATGGCTGTGAAAAAAGATTTTATACCTTCGAGAGATCTAGCAAGTTTTTCTTTAGTCTCAGAGATCTACCATGCAGGAGTACTTGTTGGAAGCTCAACTCTTGTATATGACTGCAATAAGCTTGACCCAACAAAATGTAAAAAAGGAGGAGAAGGCTCAGACCTGAGGGCTTTCATTATTAGCTTACTTCTGATTGTCGTCTTAATTGCATTAGCTCTTTGGGTCAAAGCAAAAAAGAAGATTAATATGCAAAAAACTTTTTCAGTCTTTCTGCTGTTTGGTTTAATTACTTTAGGGGTGATATTGTCTACTCCTAAGGCCGAAGCAAAAGATGTGGTGTGGAGCGGTACTTCTGTGGTTAATCTAGATAATTTCGCAAATCGTTGGGGAGGATCTTGGTGGACACCCGCCCTTCAAAATCCTAATGTCTCTGTGACTTATCATGCTCAGATTAAAAATAAAGATACGGGGGCGATAATTTCAGATGGTTCTTCTTTGCCTGTGGGAACTCATCTGACACTTTCTTTGCTTCCACAGACTTCCCAAGATATTTCTTGGTTTGGAACAGGTTTTTCAGGAGATTCTCCTTACGGAGAATGGAGAGATAGTGCTACTCCTTCAGCATTATCTTGTTCTTCTAAAGATTTTGTTACCCATTATCATGATGTCGGTTCTATTTTGGGTTATTCCTACAGTTTTTATTTTGATGTTTATATTCCTTTTGTTCTTGCTCCTCTGTCATCTCAGACAATCACAAATACTTCTGGTATGACTTGTACTGCAACATCAGCTACGACACAAGATTGTACTGTGACTTCGGCTGGACCTATAACTCCACAATTTAACTTTAGTTCTACTTATGGTAAATTTTATTATAGGTATTACGATACTAGATCTGGGTCTATTGTAGGAGGTCAAGGTGCTGGATGTTATGGCAATAATGTTCCGTTACAGGTTGATAATTATGGAAAATATCCTTATCCCTCTGATCCATCTGGAACAGGTCGTAGCGTTTCGTCTGGGACTTACGTTGTGAATGTTCCTAGTCAGACTATCACTTATAACCTAACCGCTACGGATGTTGCTCCAGACAATCATCCTCCTACAGCACCTATAATCACAGGCCCTACAACTGGCACCACTACAACTTCATACATCTTCAATGCTTCCTCAACAGATCAAGATGGAGATAATATAATGTACGGATTTGATTGGAATAATAATGGAGTAGTAGATCAATGGACGGAGCTTTCTCCATCTGGTGTCGGGTTAAGTAGAAGTTTTGCTTGGGCAACATCTGGAGCAAAGACATTTAAGGTGATGGCACAAGATTCTCAGGGGGCTACTTCTGATTGGTCCTCGTACACAATAAATATAAATGACTCGGTATGTTCAAATGGGGCTACTGATGCTGGAACATGTACAAATTGTCCAACAGGAGAATCTTTAAACTCTAGTAATATTTGTACTTGTGTTACAACCCCTGGAACATTCTGTTCTGCTACTACAGGTAATTTGGTTGATAGTTGTGGCGTGACTGTATCTAATGGTGGCTGTTTGAATGGGTGTTCTACCACAGACGGGGTTGCTAGCTGTAACCCTCCAGCTTCTTCGGCTAATATCGAATTCACATCTAGTCCTGCTCGTGTTCAATCAGGAGGAAAATGTACTTTGAATTGGAGTATTCAAGGGGCCAATTCTTGTACCTTGAATGGTGTAGGTATTAATGATCAAGCCATAATACTTGATACCAATGGTGACAGTACCGCATCAATGCAAGGAGGGGCTTTGACCTCCTCAGCCACCTATACTCTTCGATGTATTAGTCGAGGGCTTAACTCTGTTGTTAGTAAAACCGCTAGTTGTTCAGTAAATCCCACAATCATTGAGAACTAAGATTTATTTGGAGAAAACGGGGGAGATAGCCCCCGTTTTCTCTCTTGCTATTGCGTTAAAAGCAGACTTTTGCTAAACTGACCGCTACCTATGTCAACAACGAATACAACCAGCAATCAGGCTATCGAGACCATGTTTAAAGCAGGGGCTCATTTCGGCTTTAGCCGTTCTCGCCGCCACCCTTCATCCACCCCTTACATTTTCGGGGTTAAAAATAAGGTAGAGATAATTAACCTAGAAAAGACAAACGAATTACTTGAATCTGCTAAAGATTTTGTGAAAAAGATTGCTGGTGAAGGAAAGAGCATTCTTTTTGTTAGTAGCAAGAATGAAGCAAAACCAGCTATTCTTCGAGGAGCTTCATCAATCGATATGCCGTATGTTGCTGGAAGATGGATTGGTGGTACTTTAACCAACTTTGAAGAAATTAAGAGCCGTGTTGCGAAGCTTCATAGTCTAAATTCTCAAAAAGAAAAAGGTGAGTTGGTAAAATACACAAAGAAGGAGCGTCTACTCATTGATCGAGAAATTGAAAACCTAAACAAGTTTTTCTTTGGTTTGACCAATCTAAATTCTATGCCAGGAGCCGTTTTTGTTATCGACGCTAAAAAGGAACACATCGCCATTAAAGAAGCTCAAGACAAGAAAATTCCAGTTATTGCTCTTTGTGGTTCTGATAATAATATTAAAGGGCTTGAGTATCCTATCGTTGGTAACGACGCTTCTATTTCTAGCGTAGCCTTTTTCATTGATGAAATTGTTAAGGCTTATAAGTCAGGCAAAATTACAAAAGCAGTATAGAGTATGAAGCAGGAAAGGGAGTAATTTTCTTTTCTCCATACTTCATACTAGATACTTAATATTTTAAAAAAATATGATCACCACAGAACAAATTAAGGATTTGCGAGACAAAACAGGTATCTCTGTTATGCAGTGTAAGAAGGCTCTAGAAGAAGCTGGTGGCGACATGGAAAAGGCTCTTATACTTTTACGCAAGAAGGGTGCTGAAGTGGCTGCTAAGAAGGGTGATCGTACTCTAGGGGCTGGTGTTATCGCTTCCTATATACACGGTAACGGCACTGTGGGGGCTATTGTGGAGCTTGCCTGTGAGACTGATTTCGTATCTAATAACGAAGAATTTAAAGCTCTTGCTAGAGACATTGCAATGCAGGTTGCTGCTACTAATCCAGATTTTTTGTCTTCAGGAGATATTGACGAAGCTGCTAGAGCAAAGGCATCAGAAGTTTTCGCCAAGGAGACAGAAGGTAAGCCAGAAGAATTGAAAGCAAAAATTTTAGAGGGCAAAATCACCTCATACTTTGCCGACAAGATTTTGCTTGAGCAGCCATTTATTAAGAATGCTGATTTGACTATCGCCACTCTTATTTCAAATGCTGTTCAAAAATTTGGTGAGAAGACAGAAATTGTTCGATTCTCTCGTTTTTCTGTCGGTGGCAAGTAAGATAATCATTTATGGTTATTCCCTTAATATTTTTTATCGGCTCGCTTCTTGGCATTGTAACAATGCTCGGAGCTGGTTTGTATAAGGAAAAGACAGGGAAGAGCTATATCTTTTTCTCTCGTGGCCACAAGACAGACCATGTTATAAAACAAAAATGGTTTGCCTTGCGCAGAACGCTTTCTCTTGTTAATCTGCATAATGTTGGAATTGTATGTCACTCTGTTTTAGACAGGGCTGAGGCACGTTTGGTTAAGATAAAAGAGTGGGTAGAACAGAGAATTGAGAGTGTGGTTGATAGGGCAAAGGCACGTCAGAAGAATATTATCCCGAGCAAGAAACAGGTTTCTGACTTTATCGCTGATATCAAAAGCCACGCAGAGAATTTGAAAAAATAAAATTGCCACCTTAGCTCAGTTGGTAGAGCAACACTTTTGTAAAGTGAAGGTCCTCGGTTCGAATCCGAGAGGTGGCTCCAAATGCAACCGTACTTCCATGTCGGCCGAGCGTCAGATTTGAAAGGTAGAGACAGAGTACTTTATCGGTTTTTTGAAATGGTCCCTGGGCTTTTGGCTTGGGGCACTCTTCTTGGGGTTGTTTTCTTTTCTTATTTTTTGCCGACTTGGGCAGCCTATTTTATTATTGTTTTCGATTTGTACTGGCTCATGAAGACAATGTATCTCTCTATCCATCTTCGCCAAAATTGGAAGAGAACAAGAGTTAATATGAATCTAGATTGGGAGCCGATGATGAAGCCCCTTAAATATGATCATATTTATCACTTGGTCTTACTACCTTTTTATGACGAGAGTTTTGAATTAATTAACCAGAGTGTTCTTTCTCTAGCTGAATCAAAATATAATTTAAATAGGATAATCTTGGTTCTAGCCACAGAGAAAAGAGCTGGGGAAGAGGCTCAAAAGACAGCTAAAGCCATATCAGAAAAATATAAAAATAAATTCGGCGAGATACTTATAACAACTCATCCAAAAGATTTGCCTGGTGAAATGGCTGGTAAGGGTTCCAATATAACTTGGGCGGCCGAGAGAGCTCGTGTGGAGGTTTTAGACCCAAAGAAAATTCCTTATGAGGATGTGATCGTTTCGGCAATGGATAGCGATACAGCAATTTATAAAGACTATTTTAACTGCATCTCTTGGAATTTTTTAACAACACCAGATCGTTTTCATGCTTCTTATCAGCCTGTACCACTTTATAACAACAACGTTTGGCAAGCACCGGCTTTTTCTCGTGTGGTAGCCAGTTCTGGTACTTTCTGGCAGATGATTCAGCAGGAACGTCCAGAAAGATTGGCCACATTCTCTTCTCATGCTGTACCTTTTAAGACTTTGTACGAGATCGGATACTGGCAAAAAAATATGGTTTCAGAAGATTCTCGAATATTTTGGAATGCTTTCATGTTTTACAATGGTAATTATCGAGTAATACCTATTTCTTATCCTGTTTCTATGGATGCTAATTTGGCCTCTACGTTTTGGCAGACGTTGAAAAATATCTATAAGCAACAACGACGTTGGGCTTGGGGGTCAGAGAACCTTCCTTATATCTTCTTTAATTTTGTTAAAAATAAAAAGATATCACTTTGGCAAAAAATTAAAGTTTTGTTTGTTCAGATCGAAGGATATTGGTCTCTTTCTACAAACCCTCTTTTGATCTTTTTGCTTGGATGGTTGCCGGTGGTGATAGGGGGGACGCGTTTTAATAGGACAGTTCTTTCCTATAACCTGCCATTCATAACTCGAGACTTAATGATCTTAGCTATGATGGGTTTGATTCTGTCAGCCATCATCGCTATAAGCTTCCTTCCTCCAATGCCTCCTCATTATCGTCGTAGACACAAGCTTTTCATGGTAGCTCAATGGGTTTTTGTCCCATTCACTATCGTGATCTTCGGTGCAATTCCTGGCCTAGATGCTCAGACCCGTCTAATGACCGGAAAATACATGGGTTTCTGGGTAACACCTAAGTATCAAAAGGATCAGAAGGGCATGATATAATCATAAGCATCTATGATTGAGCCACTGTCACGCACAAAACGTTTTATCTACCTAGTAGTGTTTATTATTTTATTTCTGATCCTGATTCCTGTCGTGGTTTTATACTCAACAGGTTATACGATTTCTAGTAATTTTACTTTGGAAAAAACTGGTGGTGTTTATGTGTATTCTACCGAACCAAATGTATCTATCTTTATAAATGGTAAGTTGGAACGCCAAACAAATTCTTTTCAAAAAGGATTTTTTGCTTCTGATCTAACTCCTAAACAGTATGTAATAAAAGTCCAAAAAGATAAGTTTTCTGATTGGAACAAGACCATTATCGTTTTGCCCCAGCAGGTATCTGAAGCTTATCCTTTCCTGATTCCTAATCAGGTAGATATGGCCACCATAACTCCAAGAATTGCTGATTCGTCTGGTGTGACAACCACCAATCCTGTTTATACCGCTATCGCTACTTTGTTTGATCCTCTTAAAATAGTTACAACTCATATTTCTACCAGTACCATTGCTACAACTAGCCCCGAGGCCTTGGCTGTTCCTCATCAGAAAGTAAAAGTTTGGAAGGAAAAGGATTCAATTTTTGCAGAGTGGACAGGGGATCCATCTGATACGCCATTTTATTTTTGTAGCCAGCCAGTTTTATTAAAGACAGGGGATCAGGCCACCTCAACTTGTTCCACGAAGATTCTTGTTTACAAGGCAGCTAATCTAGGAACGGTGGATTTTTATCCTGGACGTAATGATGTTATTCTATTTGGTACCAAGGACGGCATCTATGTAACCGAACTTGATATGAGACCCAACCAAAACATTGTGACTCTACTTTCTGGTCAGGGTTATGATTTTAGAGTCAGTGATGGGGAACAAGTATTTATTAAAACTAGCAAGGGCTATTTTCAAGCCTCTCTATGATGAATCAGGAAAATAAAGGGCATTTACACCCATTAACGTTAATTATTAGTGATGTCAGCCGTATTTTTAGCGAGCTTGGTTTTGATATTGCTATTGGTCCAGAAATCGAAACCGAATATAACAACTTCGATGCTTTAAATGTTGCCAAAGATCATCCTGCAAGGGACATGCAAGACACCTTCTGGCTTTCCAAAGAGAATGGTCTACTTTTACGTACTCATATCAGTGCACTTCAAGTTCCTTACATGAAAAAGAATGGTGCCCCTCTTAAGATGATTTCTTCAGGAAAGGTATATCGAAATGAGGCTACTGACGCTACTCATGAAGCGCACTATCATTACACTGAAGGGCTGGTGGTTGGTAAAGATATTTCTTTAGCTGATTTGAAGGGAACTCTCAATTTATTTTTTAATAAGCTTTTTGGGAAAGATGTTGAGATTAGATTTCGTCCAAGCTTTTTCCCATTCGTCGAGCCTGGTGTAGAGATAGATATTTCTTGTTTTAAGTGTGATAAAAAAGGATGTAATGTTTGCAAACAGTCTGGCTGGATTGAAGTGATGGGGGCAGGGGTTGTTCATCCGAGCGTTCTTGAGCACGGCGGTATTAATCCCAACGACTGGACGGGCATAGCTTTTGGTACGGGTATCGACAGATTGGCGATGTTGAAATATGGCATTGACGATATCAGACTTTTTTATTCAGGAGACCTTCGTCTGACTAACCAATTTTAATTTATGAAAGTATCTTATAAATGGCTTCAAGAATATATTAATGATAAGTTGCCAGAGGCTTCTAAAATAGCCGATCCTTTAACATTCCATTCTTTTCAAACGGAGGGGATCGAGGATGTAAATGGAGAGACTGTTTTAGACTTTGATATTCTTCCGCATCGTGCACACGATTGTCTTTGCCATTACGGTATAGCCAAAGAGATTGCTTTGGTTTTTGGTTTGAGTCTAAAAGCAAAAAATGCCATTCCTGCTTATTCTGTTTCAAAGGAATTAGAAATAGAAATTGAAGACCCTAAGGCTTGTCGTCGATATGTTGGAGCTTTAGTTAGTGGTGTTAAAGTCGGTCCATCTCCAGAGTGGCTTAAGAAAAGTTTGGAAGCTGTTGGTCAAAGATCCATAAACAACATCGTCGATGCAACAAACTATGTGATGCTTTCGGTTGGTCAACCTATGCACGCTTTTGATACTGATAAGTTGTTGCGAGATAGTAATAATCCAAAAGTGATCAAGATTGCAGTCCGAAAAATTAAAGAAGATGAGAAGGTCGTGGCCCTCGACGGAAAAGAATATAACTTAAAAGAGGGTACCTTGGTCATTGCTGATGCGAATGCGAAGAGCGAGGTGGAGGGTACTTTAGCTATTGCTGGGATAAAGGGTGGTGCAGCTGCGGCGATTAGTGAAAATACTAAGAATATTTTACTTGAGTCTGCAAATTTTGATCCTGTATTGATTCGAAAAACTGCCCGAGGTCTTAATTTGCAAACCGATGCTTCTAAAAGGTTTGAAAATGAGATTACTCCAGAATTAGCCTTAGAGGGAATGAACGATCTGATTAATCTTATCAAGGAGGTAGCTGGGGGTGAGCTTGAAGGTGTGGTGGACAATTATTCTCGGCCAGTCAAGAAATACAAAGTTGGTGTTTCTCTACGGGAATTAAATTCTATTTTAGGCACTGAACTAAAGGCGCAAGAGGTAGAAGATATTATCAAACGTTTCGGTTGGGATCATGAGTGTGTTACTCCTTCTGAGTCTGTCCCAAGTAAAGCCAAAGAGTTGATTGGTAAGCCTTACAAGTGGGGGGCCAGTGTTTTGAACGATGCTCCTGATACTTTTGATTGCTCCTCACTTACTGCATATTTATACAAAGAAGCCGGTGTTCGTATTCCTCGTGTTGCTGTAGATCAGTATCTATTTAGTCAGAAAATTTCTAAAGAAGAATTAGTTTCTGGTGATTTGATTTTTTCAAAGACAAACAGACAGATTCGAAAGCCAGATGAGTCCTCGATAGAATTCATGCCTGGTACAGCTGTGCCTGGTGGAGTGAGTCATGTTGGTGTTTATGTTGGAGATGGGAAAATTATACATGCTGCTGACCCAGAGGGAGTGATTGAAGAAGACCTTGCTACCAGCAGTCGATTTCAGGAAATTGTTGGGTATGGAAGAATGGCTGTGATAAACGAGAAGCGCTGGTGTATGGAGATCCCATTCGAACGCATAGATGTTCGCATTAAAGAAGATCTTGCCGAAGAAATTGGGCGTATTTATGGCTATGACCTTATAAAGGGTTCTCTCCCAGAAATTTCAAAAGATAAAGTTGTAAATAAAAATTTCTATTACGAACAGCTTGTTCGAAAAAATCTCAGCGATCTCGGTTTCTCAGAAGTTTACACTTACAGTTTCACTGATAGCGGGGAAGTGGCAGTAGCAAATCCTTTGGCGTCAGATAAGGGATTTTTAAGAACAAATCTTTCTGACGCAATGAAGAAATCTTTGGAACTCAATTTGAGAAATATCGATCTTCTTGGTTTAAAGCAAATTAAAATTTTTGAACTTGGAAGGATTTTTAAAAAAGACCAAGAGGGAAACGAACACACTTCACTTTGTATCGGTGTTGCTAGTCCTAAAGGTGGTAACAAGTCTGTTGATGATATAAAAAAGATTGGTGAGTCTGTTCTGGAAAAACTCGGTTCGAGTAAGGGTGTATCTTTTGAAATCAATGATTCTGCAGATGTCCTAGAAATAAATTTTGATAAATTGGTGGAAAATCTTCCTGGTGTTGATTCTTTTGTCGGGGGAGAAGTTTATCCTTCTATTACTTCTGATGATTCGGTTAAGTACAAGCAAATATCAGCATATCCTTTTATGGTTCGAGATATTGCCGTATTTGTCCCAGGAGATCAATCAAAAGAAAAAGAGATTTTAGTTTTAGAAGTTATTAAAAAAGATGCAACAGAACTTGCTGTAAGGATAGGTTTATTTGATGTGTTTACCAAAACATTTAAAGACACCGGTGAGGTAAAAACTTCGTATGCTTTCCGTCTAATCTTTCAGTCTGACAGCCGTACTCTAACGGACGAGGAGATTAACGCGATTATGCAAAAAATCTCCAGTGCGATGCAAACTAACGCTGGTTGGCAGGTGAGGTAGTCTGTGTATTTCGTATCAATTTATCTCTCAAGTCAATAGTGAGAAGATGGCTTAAAGCTGGTATAATTTAGGAATAAATGGCAAAAGAAGCAAAAGAAAAAGAGGTTAAAAAGGCTCATTATGATGCCCAAGATATTACTGTCTTGGAGGGTCTTGAGCCTGTCCGCCGACGTCCTGGAATGTACATTGGTACAACGGGTCCTGATGGTCTACATCATCTTATTACTGAGATTTTTGATAACTCCAGAGACGAAGCTATGGGTGGTTTTGCTAATGATATTGAAGTAGCACTTCTTCCTGGTAATTATGTCCGTGTTGTTGATAATGGCCGAGGTATCCCTGTGGACATTCACAAGCAAACAAAGGTTTCGGCTCTTGAAACAATTATGACCACACTTCACGCTGGAGGAAAATTCGGCGGTGAAGGGTATAAGGTGTCTGGAGGTCTACACGGAGTGGGAGCATCAGTAGTTAACGCTCTTTCTATTTATACAAAAGTAACCGTCCATAAGGATGGCGGAGTTTATACTCAGGAATATTCTCAGGGAAAGAAGAAGGCTGCTGTAAAGAAAATTGCGTCGACTAAAGAACATGGAACAATCGTCTTGTTCCAGCCGGACATTGAGATTTTTAAAGATATCAATTTTGATTGGAATCGTGTTGCTCCTCATATGCGGGAACAGGCTTACTTGGTGCCGGGTCTAAAGATTTCCGTAATTGACGCGCGTGGTGTTGAGGATAAGATCGACACTGATAAGTGTTTTTATCTTCGTGAGCTTGGTATCGAAGCGCCATCTCAGACGTTTTATTTCCAAGGGGGTCTCGTCTCTTTGATCAAGTTTACCAATCAAACACAGAAGCCAATTCATAAAAATATCTTCTTCGTTGAAAAGAAGGTAGAGGGAGTTGAGTCTGTTGAAGTTTCTCTTCAGTATGTGGATGACATCTCTGCTCGTATGATGGCCTTTGCCAACAATATTCGTACACCTGAAGGTGGTACTCATGTTACTGGTTTTAAAACGGCTCTTACTCGTACTCTTAATGCTTACGGACGAAAGAATAATTTAATCAAAGAATCAGAGGACAATTTTACAGGTGAGGATGTTCTTGAAGGTCTTACCTCCGTTGTTTCTGTTAAGCTTCGAGAGATTCAATTTGAAGGACAGACAAAGGCCAAGCTTGGAAGTGTTGAAGCTCAGAGTGCTGTCAATACTGTTTTTGGTGAAGCATTCGCCGCTTTCTTGGAAGAAAATCCAGATGATGCTCGAGCCATAATAAATAAAGTGGTATTGGCTCTTAAGGCTCGTAAGGCTGCTAAAGCAGCTAAAGACTCAGTACTTCGAAAAGGAGCTCTTGAGGGCATGACACTTCCTGGTAAGCTTGCTGATTGTCAGTCAAAGAGCGCTGAAGAGTCTGAACTATTTATTGTGGAGGGAGATTCTGCCGGAGGTACAGCTAAGACCGGGCGTGATCGTCGTACTCAGGCCATCTTGCCACTTCGAGGAAAAATTTTGAATATTGAAAGAGCTCGACTAGATAAGATGCTCGCTTCTGAACAGATCAAAAATATTGTTATTGCTCTTGGTACCGCTATTGGTGATACCTTTGATTTAGAAAAGTTGCGCTACCATAAAATTATTATTGCTACTGATGCCGACGTTGATGGATCTCACATTCGTACTCTTCTTTTGACTTTGTTCTATCGATACTTCCGTCCACTTGTTGATGGTGGATTTATCTATATCGCTCAGCCTCCACTATATAAAGTAAAGCGTGGTAAGGAAGTAATGTATTTTTACGCTGAAGAAGAAAAAAATGATTACTTAAAGAAAGAAAAGATTAACTTAGAAGAAGTCGAAGAGTCAGAAGAGGGAGAATCTGAAGAAGAAGGGGATGAGAATGAGGCAAAATCTGATAAAAAACCTAAGTCTGCAAAAATACACATCCAGCGATATAAAGGTCTTGGAGAAATGAATGCTGATGAGCTTGGTGAAACCACCATGGACCCTAAGAAGCGCATCTTGAAGCAGGTGACTGTTGATGATGCTCAGGAAGCTGATAAGGTAATTGATATTTTGATGGGTACAGATGTGCCTGCTCGCAAATCTTTCATACAATCAAACGCTAAAATGGCCAGTCTCGATATCTAGCTTCTCTAGACAAATTTGTTGAAGAGTATCCACTTTTTTAAATTGCCATTAACTCAAAAGGTTAGTACAATTAACGTTAATGAATACCAAATCTAAGGAGGTTCTTTTGTCAGTTGTTGTATTAATAATAATTTTATTAGCGGGTTGTCTCTTATTTTCTCTTAGGAAGAGTAACCCACCATTTTCTCAAACGGTAGAAGGTGCTCAGGTAGTCAATGATTTTAATTCCAACAATTTCGATCAAGCTATTTCGACGTTGCAATCTTACCTACAAGAAAATCCCGGCGAAGAATCAGCTCAGTTGCTCCTCGCATCTTCTTATGTTCAAAAAGGAAGCTTGGAATTTCAAGAAAAAGATAACGGTCAAAAGGCTTTGGATATCGTAAACGCTGTTATCGCCAAAGATCCGAAGAATGTTGAAGCTTATAGAATTAAAGGCTATGCCTATGAAATAATGCAAGACTATCCAAATGCATTTGCTGCTTATAATCAAGCGCTATCCATTGACCCAAAGAACGCTGCTGTTTTGAGCAACAGAGGTCATGCCTATAGTCTGGTTGGTCAAAATGATAATGCTGGGAAAGATTATGAAAGTGCCTTAGCCATTGATCCTAATCTCGATGATGCATTGTTAAATTTGGGAAGATTAGATGTTACAGAAAATAAAATTGCCGATGGTGAAGCCTATTTAAAGAAGGTTGTCGACACAACATCAAACATGAGATTGAAAGCGAGTGCTTTGCAAATTATCGGCGTGGCAGAGATTTCCTTAAGTAATTTCAAAGAAGCTAAGGGTTATTTGGATGAGGCGATTGCGGCTGATCCAAACTTGGCTTCTGCTTATGTAGAGAGAGCAAGGGCGATTTACTTTCTTTTGCCTAAGACTTCTACTAAAGACGATTTCACAATGGGTGTAAATTACATTCTAGATAATGTACAGACGGCTAGTTCTATTGATCCAAGTTTAACCAGTTCTTATTTACTTGGAGCAAATGTCTTCGAAATGCTTGGAGACAAAAAACAGGCTCTGAACTTTTTTAACGAGGCTCTTTCTGTGGTAAGTCAGGATATTAGTTTGAGTTCCACTGACAAAGATTCTACGATAGTTGAAATTAATACGAAAATTAAAACTCTTAACTAAACTAATATGAAAATAAATCTTAAAAAGGTAATTATTTTAGGGGTCCTGGTTATTGCGGCAACGTTTGTTTCTTCCACCCAAACTTTTGCAGCATCAAGCAGTAATACTTTGAGCACTATTAGTTCTTCAGACTGGAAAGCCCTTCTGACTGGGGCTGGTACAAATGTTAGCAAGTATGCCATCAAGAGTGGTACTACTGCTATACCAAAAGGTTTCAAGCTACAATCTGGCTCAGGAACATACAACATTAATGGGTTAAGTGTCACCGTCAACCTTTATTGTAATGATAATTGTAATGGGCATAGGTCATATATTCAAAAAGACGCAGCCGCCTTTGCGCAAGCTCAGTTCGTCGGTGTCGGGACTCTTGAGCCAAAGCCGGATTGTAGTAATAGTTTCTATTTGATTACTGTTAATTGTCCTGCTGGCCAAGTAATAAATTCCACAAAAACCAAATGTGTGGATGCTGGCACGATCACTACAACTACCACAACTACCACGACCAACACAGGAGGGGGTTGTCCTTCTGGTCAATCACTAGATCCTACTACTAACAAATGCGTCGGTGGTAATAGTGCTTGTGCTAATGGAGCCATAGATGCTGGAACATGTACAAATTGTCCAACAGGAGAAAAACTTAATGGTAGCAATATTTGTGTTTGTAGTAATGGGGCTACAGATCCAGGACTTTGTAAGTCATGCCCATCTGGCAAATGTTTAGTTGGAGGTACCTGTTCTTCTTCTGGTACAAATTATTGTCAGGCTGGAAATATAGTAAACAGTTGTGGTCTTGTGACTCAGTGTGTTGGTAGTACTGCTTGTCAGATGGTAGGTGGTGTCGCTACCTGTGTTTCAAATGCTAGTGGTCAACAAGACATGGTCACACTTACAGCAAGTCCATCGCATGTTCAATCTGGAGGACGTTGTACCTTGAATTGGACTGTCCAGGGCGCCACCTCTTGTACCCTAAATGGTGTAGGTATCAATAATCAGTCAATATCCCTTACTAGTGGTACTGGATCAATACAAGGTGGTGTCTTAGACTCCTCCGCTACTTATACAATGGTTTGTTCGAATGGTACACAGACTGTTACAAAGACAGCCACTTGCTCAGTGACTCCCACTCTTATAGAGAATTAATTTAAACTAGTTTTTAGTAGACGTAGACCGCTGTACTAGAGGTATTGTTTGAAGAATTATTATCGTAGCCGCTCTGTGTCTGTCCTGACACGGTTACATAGCCTGTGCCTTGAGCCGAGACTCCGTTAAAGGTAAGGGTCAATGTTGTGCTTCCGTTTGGAGCGATACTTTGAAGATTGGTAAATGTTTGATTGATGTTGTTTAGGCTGGCTGTAATTGTGTATAGACCAGTGGCATTAGATCCAGTGTTTGTTACCTGGACGATAGCCTGAATAGTTCCACCAGCACGCACTGAATAGCTTGGTGTTATCGAGATGATTTTTACTCCTAGGTCAGAATTACCACTGTAAGTACCACTTGAGTAGTTGTTATTAGAGTTGTAATTGTAATTTCCTGAAGGGATATTTACAGACAAGGTTTTGCCTTGAGGTTGTGTTTTTATGGTGACTGTTCCTCCATTAGGATTGATACCTGATAGAGCAAGAGTGACTACCCCCGTAGAATATCCTGGCAATAGAGGCTGAAGATTTCCAGAGCTTCTATAACTGTCTGCACTGTTTACCATTGGTTCTGATGTGGTAAAGCTCCATGGTCCTGTAGATTTTGTACCAACGTTCTGAATTTCAAATTTGATTACTACAGTATTTCCTGCATTGAAATTCTTTGTAGAAACGAATTGGCCAGAAGCCGGGTCTAGGATCCCTTCGTCTATTAATCGAATTGAAAGATCAGAAGTGCCAACAGTCGCATTTGTGGTCGTTGAAGTATTTTTTGTAGAAGTAGTATTGGATTGGGCTGTTGTCGATGTTCCTGTGTTGCTGATAGCTAAAGTAAGTTGTTTCTCTAGGGTAGAAGAAGCGGAGCCATTTGGTATAAAACTTAATGTAATTGGAACTGTCACAACGGTGCTGTTTTTAGGGGCTACACCACTGATGGTGATCGAATTACCACTTGTAGAAATTGGATAAGGAGACGCGCAGTTCATCGCCACGGAGGTATCTCCATTTATGTAATTTAATTTAGCTCCAGTGTCGCAAGAATATGATACGGAAAAGTACCCGGAGGTGTTTGAACCAGTCTTAGAGAAGTTGATATCTGTTTTGTCTCCAGATTTAATTAATGATGAGGAAAGAGAGGCGTTTAAAGTTGGTTTAGAAGCAAAAAGGGAAGACATTGATAGGTTCGCACTAGCCAGTGAGGATATTGCTTTTGGGACGACTTTGACGATAGCAAAACTAATAACAAGTAAAAGAGCCACCACTAAAACTACGGATCCGATTTTTATAAAAATATTAGATTTTTTCTCTTTTGTTGTATCTTTTTCCATGATTTTGAATTATATCATAATTAATAGCTATGTCAAATGGTACATTGACTTTGCGACAAAATTGGTATATAATGTCACCAATGATTAAAAAGAGTCACTCGCAATTTATACTTTGGTTCGGTGTTATTTTTTTAGCAACATTTACTGGTTTATATCTTATTGGCTTCGTTCCTTCAGAACTTGCTGATAGTAATTCTCCAAGCATTATTAATGCTGTTCGAGAGGCACTAGTGGGTGGTAATAATGCTTCAAATGATGCACCTAATATCGAAGCAACCTCAAGTAGTCCCAAGCCACAGTTTCATGGTGAAGAGCCTACTCATATTAAGATTCCAGTGATCGGCGTTGATGCTTCAATATCAAACCCAAGTAGCACAAACGCTGTTGTTCTAGATGATGAATTAACTCATGGAGCTGTTCACTATCCAGGTTCTGGTCTTTTGGCAGATGGTAATGTGTTTATTTTTGGTCATAGTACCAACTGGTCAGTGGTTCACAACCAAGCCTACAAAACCTTCAATGGTTTTAAAGATCTAAAAGCGGGGGATGAAATAGATGTTACTGGTGATGCGTCTAATGTATACGTATACAAGGTGACGTCCGTTACGCTTATAAATGACGATCAGGCTTGGGTAGATCTTTCAAGTACTGCTAAGACCCTTACTCTTTCTACTTGTAATACTTTCGGCGAAAAACAACAGAGATATGTTGTAAAAGCTGATTTTGTTGGTAAAAAATAGGTCCTCAGGATAGGTATTGACTTATTCTATTTTTCATGTATAATTGTATTCGTTAATATAAACTAAATTTATGGCCAATTTTAAACACATTTTTTCATATCTTGCCTCTGCTACCTTGGTCTTGGTAGCTGTTATGGTATTTCATGCCGTGCCTGTTGCTTATGCTCATGGTGGTGGTTCCCACTATGATAATGGTTGCGAAAGTTGTGATTATGTACCACCAGTTGATTGCGATTGTAATTATACTCAACCAACAATTCCAGATTGTGGAAGTTGTGGTTATATACCCCCAACTAACGACTGTGGAAGTTGTAATTACGTACCTCCAGTTAATTGTGATTGTAACTATACACCACCTGCACCAACACCAACACCTGTAACCCTTACAGCCACATGTACAGCTAATCCGTCTTCTGTTAATGTCGGCGACTCTATTACTTGGTCTGCCCAAGCAACCGGTGGGTCAGGAAGCTATACATATTCTTGGAGCGGTGCGGCATATGGTAGTGGTCAGACACAAAGTCTGTTCTACAATGTTGCAGGCACAAAAAGTGCGACAGTAACTGTTCATTCTGGAGATCAGAGTGTTACAGCTAACTGTCAAGGCTATGTAAATAATAATAATGTTTATTATCCTCCATATTATCCACCAACTAATCAGAATCTTTCAGCCTACTGTTATGCGACGCCGGGAACTGTTAATATTGGTAACCGAGTAGACTGGTATGCTAGCGCTTCGGGTGGTAATGGTAATTATTCATACACATGGAGTGGTTCCAATATCATAAATAATGGCCAGTCAGCCTATGCTGTTTATCAAAATCCAGGAACACAGAATGCCTACGTCACCGTATATTCCAACGGTCAGAGCGTTTCTGTTAATTGTTCTGTAGTTGTGAATAGTGTTGGAAGTGTGACGATTAATCAGAACCCTACAGGTAATCTATCTTCCGGAGTCTACCTAAGTACCGTTCCATATACTGGAGCTGGTCCAAACTGGAAAATTTCTTTGTTTGTTCTTGGTCTTGTAATGTGGAGTGCCTTCATGGCCTTCATGATCTTAAAGAAAAATGGATCACTTGCTACCGCTGGTGCCGCAATGAGTATGACTTCAATGTCAGAAAGAATTGCTGAGTTTAAGAGACAGAATCAACTTAAAAAGATTAGCTAACACAACACACACAAAACTCCCTTAAAAGAGAGTAAGGCTTGGCCTAGCGGCCACGAGCGCTCTCTTTTAAGGGAGTTTTGTGTGTGTTGTGTTAGCCCTTCGTTTTGATTTCTTTCTGTAGCTTGCTTAGCAATTCATCTGGTGTTATCGCACCAAGTTGCCCGTTATCGCGACTTTCTAGTGTTACTGTTTTAGATTCTACTTCTTTATCGCCAATGACGATCCAGTAGGGGATTTTTTCTACTTTTGCTTGACGGACTTTTTTACCGAGGCTTTCATTGTTGTCTGCGAGTTCTACTCTGATACCAGCTTTTTTAAGCGTTTCAAAAATTTCTTTTGCGTATGTCTGGTGATTATCCATGATCGGTATAATACTTACCTGTACTGGAGCCAGCCAAAGTGGAAAGGCCCCTGCATAATGCTCAATGATGACAGAAAGGTATCGTTCAATTGATCCCATTATCGCCGCGTGAATCATAACAACTCTTTCTTTCTTGCCTTCTTCGTTTGTGTAATCAAGTTCAAATCTCTCTGGTAGGTTCATATCTAGTTGAATTGTGGCTACCTGCCATTCTCGGCCAAGGGAATCTTTTGCCATGAAATCAACCTTAGGACCATAAAAAGCAGCCTCACCAATCGCTTCTTCGGCGGTGACACCTTTTTCTTTAATTAATTCTCGTAGCTGATCTTCAGCATTTTTCCATACTTCTTCGGTTCCAAGATAGGCTTTCATGTTTTCTGGATCATGTAGGGAAAGGCGAGGAGTAAGAACAAAACCAATTGCTCCATAGAAAGTTGTGATGATATTCCAGATCTTTAACATCTCGTCTTTTACTTGGGAATGTCTACAAAAAACATGGGCATCATCTTGAGTGATGCATCGTACGCGAGATAGGCCAGAAAGCTCGCCAGACTGTTCGTCGCGATATACTTTTGTAGTGCTTGCGTAGCGTTGAGGAATTTCTCGATAACTCCAAGCCTTTCTGTTATAAATTTGAGTGTGATGAGGGCAATTCATCGGCTTCATTGCAAACACATGACCTTCACGAGTTGTAATTTTAAATAGCTCGTCTTTGAATTTATCCCAGTGACCACTTTTTTCATACAAATCTTTTTTGGTGATATGAGGGATGTCTACTCGTTCATATCCGTATTGGCTTCGTAACTCCCAAACAAAATTATCAAGAACATCGCGTAGCATTGTTCCCTTAGGGGTCCAAAGGGGAAGTCCTGGGCCTACTAATTCAGAGAATGTGAACAAGTCTAATTCTTTTCCTAGTTTTTTATGATCACGCTTTTTAGCTTCTTCTAACTGTTTTTTGTAAGCAGTCAATTCATCAGATGTTTCAAATGCAAATCCATAAATACGAGTGAGCATTTTATTATCCTCATCTCCACGCCAGTATGCGCCGGCCACACGACTGAGTTCAAAAGCATCCATATTCATGTCGTTGATATCATCAACATGTCCACCGCGGCAGAGGTCTGTGAAATTACCGGATGTATAAAGAGTGATTTTTTCTCCTTTTGAAACAATCTCATCAATAAGCTCTAGCTTGTAAGGATTATTTTTGAAAAATTCTTTTGCTTCGTCGGCGGTTACTTCCTTGTGCTCGAAACCCTTCCAGCTGTTTCGAGTCTTTTTCATTTTCTTTTCTATTTCCTTTAAGTCCTTATCAGAGATAGGTGAGGAGAATTCAAAGTCATAATAAAAGCCATTATCGACAGCTGGGCCGATAGTGTTTTTAGTGTCTGGATAAAGTTCTAGGACGGCAGCGGCTAATAGGTGAGCCAAAGAATGGCGTATTTTTGCCAACTTCTCTTGTTTTTCGTTTGATTGCATATGTCAGAAATACTAGCATATTTATAATGCTTTGACAGCTTCGGCAACGATTGATGGCGTGCCATTTCGCATGGACATTCGGCCTTTGATAGCTATACATTTATCGAGAACGATAAATTGTTTGAACTGCTCACAAATTTTAGGGAACAGTACCACTTCGATTGATCCAGAAAAGTCGGACATTTTTGCAAAATACATGATGTCTCCCTTTTTTGTACGAACTTCTTTGAGTTCATCAAGAATGCCAGCGACGACTCCGATCATACCCTCCTTTAACTGCAATTTCATTTTTTCTATATTGGTATTTCTGGCATCAAGGGCGGCACGATGTTTATCAAGCGGGTGGCCAGAAATGTATAAGCCTAGTAATTCTTTTTCCCAGAGCAATTTATCGGCTGCAGCTGCGGGTGGAGCTACCTGTAGTCGAAGGCTCGGCATGGCCAGACTATCATTCCCAAAAAGCGAATCCTGGTTAGCTCCATTTTTGTTTTTTTCTTTGTTGTAGGCGAGAATGTCCTCCATGTTGGCCAACATTTGTCCACGTTCGCCGAATTCATCCATGGCGCCGGCCTTGATGAGTGCTTCTAGTGATTTCTTATTTAAATTTTTATCGGTGATTCGGTTTAGAAAGTCTTCTAATGATTTGAATTTACCCTTAGCTTTTCTTTCTGTGATAATTGATTTTGCGATTCCTTCGCCAAAGTTTTTGATAGTTGTTAACCCAAAACGAATTTGGTCTTCACCTTTTTCGCTACCACCTTTGACCACGGTGAATCCCTCAAAGCTTTCGTTGATATTTGGAGCTAGTACTGGAATACCCATGCGTTTACATTCGGCGATAATTTCAGCAATTTTTTCAACATCTCCGGATTCTGCTGTGAGCACGGCCGCCATGTAGATAGCAGGGAAATTAGCCTTCATATAGGCTGTTTGATAGGCCACTTTGCCGTAGCTGGCAGCGTGAGCTTTGTTAAATCCGTAAGCTTGGAATGGCTCGAAAAGTGCCCATAATTTTTCTGCAAATTCTTTTGTCTGACCATTCTTTACTATACCTTCGACAAGTTTTTCTTTTTGAGCGGCCATTTCAGCTGGGATTTTTTTACCCACAGCCTTTCGGAATTTGTCAGCTTCAAGCCAAGAATATCCAGCTAGTTCAATAGCACTGAAAAGTAGGTCGTCTTGATACACGATGAGTCCGTGCGATTCTTCTAGGTATTTTTTCATGCGTGGGTCTGGGTAGCTGACGAGCTTTGGGTTGTGCTTGCGGCGGATATATTCAGGAATAGTTTCCATCGGGCCTGGGCGGTACAGGGCCACCATGGCATTGATGTCATGAATAGTGGTGGGTTTCAGTTCTTTAAGAAAGCGGGTCATTCCAGAACCATTCAATTGGAAGAGACCAACAGTTTCTCCTTTTGCAAGCAGATCGAATGTCTTTGCATCTTGTAGGGGAATATTTTCAATATCTACAGTTACATTTTCAATCTTTTTTACAAGAGAAACAGCGTCAGCAAGAATGGCAAGGTTTCTGATTCCGAGGAAGTCGAATTTTAAAAGACCGGCATTGTTTTCATCCACCGAATGCATGTCGTATTGAGTAATAATTTTCCCTTCACCTTTAGGGTCAAACTGTAATGGCACGATTTCTGAAAGGGGGATAGGCGATATCACTACACCCGCTGCATGCACGGAGATGTGTCTGGCACAACCTTCAATCTTCTTTGCCATGTCGATGATATCTTTTACCTCCTTCTCTGCTTTATACATTTTTTTAAGCTCTGGCACTTCTTCGAAAGCGCGGTCGATTGTCATTGGGAATCCTTGGGCTCCCATCGGGATTAATTTGGCAATACGGTCACCAAGAGAGTAGTCATAGCCAAGTGCTCTAGTGACATCTCGAACTGCTCCACGAGCCATCATGGTACCGAATGTACCTATTTGGGCTACTTTGTCGTTTCCATATTTATGTCGGGCATAAGCAATCATTTCGTCGCGTCGGTTGTCGGCGTAGTCCATGTCGATATCGGGAGCGGATGGGCGTTCTGGGTTTAGGAAGCGTTCGAATGGAAGTTTGTATTCAATTGGGTTCACGTTCGTAATACCAGCGAGGTAGGTCACCATGGAACCGGCAACCGATCCTCGGATGGTGGTAAGAATGTGATTGTCATGGGCAAAATGCAGAAGATCTGACACTACAAGGAAGTAGGTTGCATAACCTTTTGTTTTAATAACGTCTAGCTCATATTCTATGCGTTTTTTTGTAACCTCATCAAGGGTAACGTTTTTTTTCTTGATACCCGTGTAAACCAACTCTCGAAGCGCTTCGTCGGCAGTTACTCCTTCTGGCAATTTATATTCAGTAAAAAGCCATTTGCCGAGGGTTATTTCAAGATTGCATCTGTCCACAATTTTTTCAACGTTCTCTAACGCTTCCGGCAGGTTTTTAAAATATTTTTCTGCAGTTTTTTGATCAATGAAAGAGAAGTCGCTTTCGTCGTCAGAAGCAGTACGTTCGCTAAATTCATTTTGGATTGATACAAGAGTGTTTCGGGCTTTCCGATCTCCTGGCTCGAGATAATAAACATCGTGGGCTGCTACAATCTGAACGTCACATTTTTTAGCAAGAGCCGTAAGATTTTTCATGTTCTCTTCGTGTCCCTCTATTTCGGGGTGATGACTGATCTCGATGAAAAAATCTTCGCCGAATAAATTTTTGTAATAAGAACAGAGCTCCTCAGCCATTTCAGGGTTTCCGTTTTTTAATGCGGTAGCAATGTCTCCGCTGAATGATAGGGAAATACAGATCAGATCGTTTTTATATTTTTCTAGTAATTCTCGGTCTATGCGAGGTTTGTAATAAAAACCCTCAAAGTTTGAAAGGGTGACCAGCTTGATTAAATTTTTGTAGCCCTCAGCATTTTTAGCCAGTAAGACGATCCTAGTCCTTTTGTTGTCGATACGTGGTTCACGATCATTTCTTGTGCGGGCGGCCATGTAGAAATCAACACCAAGAATCGGTTTGATGCCCTGTTTTTTACATTCTTTATAAAATTCGATAGCTCCGTACATATTGCCGTTATCGGTTAGGCCGAGGGCTGGCATGCCACAATCTTTCGCCTTAGCCACAAGCTCAGGAAGCTTTGGTAGGGCTGAAAGCAGAGAATAGTGAGAGTGGGTATGTAAGTGAGAGAATTTAGACATAATGGTAGATAAGGCAATTATAGCGGAAGTCTTTAGAATTCTCTAATCTAAAGTGGTATAATTTAAGTGTGAAGAAAACCCAAGTAAGGCCAACTTCTGTAAAATATCTCATTGGTATTGATGAGGTGGGAAGAGGCCCTCTTGCCGGCCCCGTTGCTGTCGGGGCTTTTTTAGCGCCCATTGATTTGAATCTTCTAGAAATATTTGCTGGTGTTCGCGATTCGAAAAAATTACCACCACATAAGCGCGAACAGTATTTGAAGCTTGTTGAAAGTAAGGTAAAAGATGGACTCGTTCTGTATGCGGTTTCCTATGTCTCACCAGCGCAGATTGATAAGTGGGGACTCACTATTTCTATTCGTCGAGCCCTTGAACATTCGATAGAAAAATTACGATCCAAGAAATTCTTTTTTGAAGATGAATGTCTTGTCTTATTGGATGGGGGATTGAAGGCTCCAAAAGAATTTATTTACCAGGAAACAATTATTAAAGGTGATGATAAAGAACCAATCATATCGTTGGCTTCAGTTGTGGCCAAGGTTCTTCGTGATAAAAAATTAATACGTCTTTCTAAAAAATATCCTCAGTATGATTTTCATATCAATAAAGGTTATGGAACAAAGTATCACCTAGAAAAATTGCGTACCTTTGGTCCGTGCCCGATTCATCGACGTAGTTTCTTAAAAGATTTTGCGTTCATATAAAGTGAAAGAAAAGTAGAAACAAGGTGTCTTGTGAATGTCTCTTGAGGGGCTTCGCAAGCCGGGCAGGCGAGACTTGAGCAAATTTTCAGCAGAAAATTATGCGTACCCGAAAGAGGCATTCACAAGACACCTTGTTGCCAATTTTCGGCACTTTTGATATAGTAGTGCCCATGGTAAACCACATGAGACACAACCGGTCACAGACCGGAATGAGACGAAGCCACCACGGCCTAAAAGCCGCTAGTTTTGTCCTATGTAAGGATTGCGGTATGCCAAAGACAAGACACGTTGTATGCGCTAATTGTGGCAAATACAAGGGTAAAGAGGCTGTAAATGTTATGGCTAAGGCTGAGAAAAAGGCTAAAAAAGCGGCTCCAGCAAAGTAATTTGAAGTAGGCTTCAGCAAGTGAGAGAATCTTTTATTCTTTCTTTTTCTGATACAGGCTTCTAGGTCTCTAACACAAACACAGTTCTTAATATTATGGCCAATAGGCACCTTTCAAGATCAATAGTAATGCAATCACTCTTTGAGTGGGATTTTGCTGGTCTTCCTGATAGTGATGCCCCAGAGATTGTTGAGCGTAATGCTTTAGAATTTGCTCCTGGCATGAGTGATTATTCATTCATGAAAAAGTTGGTTAGCGACATATTAAAGAAAAGAACTGATCTTGATAACATCATCACAAAGGCTGCCCCAGATTGGCCTCTTGATAAAATATCTTTTATTGACCGCAATATCTTGCGTATCGGTCTTTACGAACTTCTTTTTGCTGATCGCAAAGAAGTACCTTCTAAGGTAGCTATTAACGAAGCTATTGAGTTAGCTAAATCATATGGAGGTGAGACCTCAGGCAAATTCGTTAATGGAGTGCTGGGTGCTGTTTATAAGGAGATGGGTGAACCTGGAAAGGACGAGATCAGTCAAAAAGAAAAGAAAAAGAAATTCAATCGACCTTACGAAGAGATGCCTATCCAAAAGCTTGGGGGTGCAGTAGTCTATGCTAAAGATGGTGAGGACATATATTTTGCACTTGTGCATGATGTGTTCGGACACTGGACTCTCTCAAAGGGGGGTCTCAATCCTGATGATGATGAAAAGGTTGGAACAGTGAGGGAAATTAAAGAGGAGCTCGGATTAGATATTACAATCATTAAAGAGCTTTCTCGAAATGAGTACATTGCCACACATCCTGAGGATGGAAAGATTCGCAAGCAAGTGACCTACTTTCTTGCAGAATCAAAATATAAACCTCTAACACTCGGTACTTCTGGCGGTTTGGACCAAGCAGAATGGTTTAAAATTCAAGATATTTTAACACTCAACTTTTATAATGATATTTTGCCTATAATTACAACAGCGGTAAAAATACTGCTTGGGCAAGAATAATTGTATGAAGTATATAGTTATGAAGTATGAAGGAACTTAATTTTTCCCCTCATACTAAATACTAAATACTCCATACCTCAACAAACATGGATTTTGCAAAATTCGAAGAAAAAATAAATATTTATTTCAAAGACAAGTCTATATTAAAACAGGCTTTTACTCATCGTTCATTTTTGAATGAAAACAGAGGCTCAGGTCTTGAACATAATGAGCGCCTAGAATTCTTAGGGGATGCTGTTTTGGAGCTAGTCATTACCGATCATCTTTATCAGAAATATCCATCGAAACCAGAAGGTGAGTTGACTGCTTTTCGCTCTGCTTTGGTTAATGCCATCACTCTCTCTGATTCCGCATCAAAAATTGGAGTTAATGATTTCCTCCTTCTTTCAAAAGGCGAAGCAAAAGATACTGGCCGAGCCCGACAATACATTCTTGCCAATACCTTCGAGGCTATTATCGGTGCCATTTATGTAGATCAAGGATATGATAAATCCAAAGAATTTATTGCCTCTCAACTTTTTGCTCTCGTAGATAACATGGTGTCTAAGGGTTTGTGGATTGATGCAAAAAGCCGTTTCCAGGAACTAGCTCAAGAAAAAGTTGGTATTACTCCTGTGTATAAAACTATAAAAGAAATGGGCCCAGATCATAATAAACAATTTACAGTGGGTCTCTATTTAGCTGCAGATTTGGTGATTGAAGGTTCTGGTAAGTCAAAACAAGAGGCGGAACAAGAGGCTGCTCGTAGGGCGTTGGAGAAAAACGGTTGGCAATAATCAGGTTTCATTTATGTCTCATACTCTGCTAAAATATGAGTATGTATCTTAAATCCCTTGAGCTTGCTGGCTTTAAATCATTTGCTAAAAAAAGTTCGCTAGAATTCAATTCGCCTATTTCTGCTATTGTTGGACCAAACGGTTCTGGCAAGTCAAACATTGCGGAAGCGTTTCGTTTTGTGTTGGGTGAACAATCCATCAAGAGTATGAGAGGCAAGAAGGGTGAGGACTTAATCTTTAATGGAGCAGGAGATGGCGGACGCGCTAATCGCGCGTCCGCCAAATTGACTTTTGATAACGTTAAGCGTCTTTTGCCGATTGATTTTGACGAGGTTGTCCTAGAACGTGTTGTTCATCGCGATGGTGTTAATGAATACCTAATCAACGGTTCGTTGGTACGCCTTAAGGACATCATCGAGCTTCTTGCTTCTGCCCATATTGGCGCATCTGGTCACCACATCATCTCTCAAGGAGAGGCGGATAAAATTTTGAATGCAAATTTACGTGATCGTCGGAGCATGATTGAAGATGCCCTTGGTCTGAAAATTTACCAATATAAGAAAGAAGAGAGTGAAAGAAAGTTGGAAAAGACTGATCAGAATATCAAAGAAGTGGAATCACTTCGTCGAGAAATTGCTCCTCATATAAAATTTTTAAAGAAACAAGTAGAAAAAATTGAGAGAGCAATGGAGATGAAGCGTGAGCTTATTGCTCTTTATAAAGAATATTTTAAACGAGAGGATGTTTATTTGAAAAAAGAACAGGATTCAATTTTGCACGATCGGTCAAAGCCTGAGGCGGAATTGTCAGAGCTTGGAGATGAACTCCGTCGTCTTAAGGATGTTGTCAGTCAGGCGTCCCAGAATGAATCTAGGAGTCCAGAGCTGTTGGCGCTTGAGGAAAAAATTGCATCTGTGAGAATGGATAAGGATGCTACTACTCGTGAGCTCGGTCGGATCGAAGGTGAAATTTCATACTTAAAGAGAAGCATTGCTAAGAAAAATGAGGAACTCAATAAAGAAAAAACCAAAACAGTCTTTTTGGTTGATGTTGAGTCTTTATATCAAGAAATTGATGAAAAAATTCGTCAGGCCGAAGGGTCAGAAGACATTGGTTTTATAAAGAGTATTTTTAATAATCTTCGGGAACTTGTCACTGGTTTTATTTCAAAAAATAAAACAAAGAACGATGATTCTGCTACTGCCGATTTTGAAAAGGAGCTTGAGATACTTTCTTCGGATAAGCACAGTTTTGAAAGGAAACTTGCTGAAATAAGAGAGGAAGAACAAAGCCTTTCTAAAAAATACGATGTTATCAAGGATGAGATCGAGAAGAATAAAGATCAAAATGTAGAAGCCGAAAAGGCCATCTTGCGCATTATGACTCGTCAGAATGAGCTTCATAGTCAAATGGCTTCTATTACTGCTCGTCATGAGAAAATCTCTTTAGAGAAAGAGGATTTTGAAAGAGAGCTTCATGAAGCAGCTATGCTTATTGGTCGTGAGGCTATAAATTACGATTCCGTTGTGCTTGAGGAAGTCGGTGAAGATCGTCACGCGCAATTAGAGAGAAAAAGAACTATCGAAAGAATCAAGATTCGTTTGGAGGAATCCGGGATTGGTGCGAGCGAAGATGTGATGAAAGAGTCTAAGGAGGCTGAAGAGAGGGATATTTTCTTGGCCAAAGAACTGAGCGATCTTGAAACTTCAGGGGCAGCGCTTCGACAGATGATTGTTGAACTTACGGAAAAATTAGACACAGAATTTAAAGAAGGTGTTAGAAAAATCAATGATGAGTTCCATAAGTTTTTTGTTCTGATGTTCGGAGGGGGAGCGGCTTCACTTAAGGTGGTGAGAGAGAAAATCCGCAGAAGAAAATCTGCAGAAGAAATTGAAGCGCTTGAACGTGGTGAAATCGAAGAAATGGGGGATGATGAAACTGAAGAGCTTGGTGATGAGGGTCTTGATATTGAAGTTAGTTTACCTCGCAAAAAAATCAAAGGGCTCGTAATGCTTTCTGGTGGGGAGAGAGCTCTTACTTCGATCGCCTTACTTTTTGCTATCTCTCAAGTCAATCCACCCCCATTTATTATTCTTGATGAGACTGACGCTGCTCTTGATGAGGCAAATTCTCGCAAGTATGGTGATATGGTAGAAAACCTTTCTAAATATTCTCAACTTATTGTAATTACTCACAACCGAGAGACAATGTCTCGCGCAGGGATTCTTTACGGGATCACTATGGGATCAGATGGTATTTCAAAATTATTGTCGATTGCTTTTGACGAAGCAGTACAAGTTGCAAAATAATACCAAGATAAGCCTCGCACACAATAAAATAGCTTTTTGGAGAGACCACTCCGGGGCGTTTGCCCAAGTCTTAGTCTCTCCAAAAAGCTATTTTATTGTGTGCGAGGCTTATCTTGATGTCGTTTTATAGCTTGTCCTTATGGTCACGATAGTGTAATGTTTTGATGAAACTCAAACAGAAAGGAGGAATTAAATGGTATTTAATAAAGTAATATTTGATAAGCATAGAAACATTTTGACTGGGAAAAAGGCTGAGTACGAGGTTCGTTTCAGAGACGATCCTCAGAATGTGGATGCCTTCCTAAAATATCACATTGTCGATGCCGTATTGCAAAATACCGGCGTGCTCAGCGAAGAGCAGCTTTCGATGGTGGTGGAGCAGAAATGCCGGAGAGAAGGAGTTGCCTTCAATATGGAAATCTTCCATGAAGATTGTGGAGTCATTGCTGTCTATGCTGGCCAAAGTAAAGATGTCTTGTCGCGTTAATCACCGGCACTGATAAAATCACTAAAAAACTGCGTACTGTTTTCCTACAACAGCCGCAGTTTTTCTTTGGTCGAGCATTATCTTGATTAATTGTTAAATAGTGGAGCCCTAGCAATAATTGTTTTGAGGAAACTTGCGCAGGCGGGTAGCCGAGCAGAGCAAAAAGCCAGCAGGCTTTTATGCGTGTTCCGAGAAACAATTATTGCTAGGGCTTAATCTATTAATAAATAATCAAGAGATTTTCTTTCAATATCAGCTGCCACGACTTTAAATTTTACCTTGTCTCCAAGAGCAAATTTTTTCTTAGTTTTTTCACCTACCACGGAATATGTTTTTTGGTTGAGGTTGTAATAATCATCTGTCATGTCGCGTAGTTTGGACATACCTTCGCATTTTGTATTTGCTTCTTCAATATAGATGCCCCATTCGGTAACGCCAGAAATAGTTCCCTCGAAGATTTGGCCGATACGTTCACTCATGTACTCTACTTGTTTTAGTTTGATGGAAGTCCTTTCAGCCTCAGCCGCACGAATTTCTTGCTCAGAAGATTCTTCAGAAATTTTCTGGTATAAGCTGAATTCGTCTTTAGAGATAGGGGATCCTGAAAGATGATTGGCTAATGTGCGGTGTACGATAAGGTCGGGGTATCGACGAATTGGTGATGTGAAGTGTGTATAAAATTCATAAGATAGCCCAAAATGTCCGATATTTTTTGTATCATATATAGCTTTTGACATTGAGCGGATTGTTGCTGTTTTGATGAGTGACTCCTCAGCACTTCCTTCGATTTTTTTAAGTAAGGCCTGGATGTCTTTTGAGGTAGCAGTGCCATTTTTTATTGGCAGTTCGTACCCGAGAGCTTTTAGAAAAATAGAAAGCTCGGTAATCTTCTCGTTTTGAGGAAGATCGTGAACGCGGTAGATAGCAGCGGCACCTTTCTTTTGCGCGGCTGCTTTAAACATAAATTCGGCGACTTCGCGGTTAGCAAGTAGCATATATTCTTCAACGAGTTTGTGGGTATCAAGACGTGATTTTTTGTATACTTCGATTGGTCGGCCAGTCTCATCAAGACGAAATTTTACTTCTTCTGTTTCAAAATCGATGGCCCCATTCTTATATTTTTCTTTTTGAAAAATTTTGGCAATCTTGTTTAATTCAGTTAGTTCTTTCAGGTGAGGGCCATTTCCAGTATCCAAAACTTCCTGTGCTTCTTCGTAGCTAAATCGTTTGTTGGAGTTGATAACTGTTCTTCCAAACCATCGAGACTTAATCTTGATACTGTTGGTATTAATGGAGGGTTTGTCGATAACAAAGATTGCAGAAAAAGCCAATTTATCTTCGTGTGGATTAAGACTACATAGGTCATTCGATAAAACTTCTGGCAACATTGGAATAGTGCGATCGACTAAATAAACAGAGAAGGCGCGCTTGCGAGCCTCTCGATCAAGGTCAGTACCTGGGCGAACATAGTGAGACACATCTGCAATGTGTACTCCGATTTCCAGTTCATTATTTGGTAGTTCTTTGTATGAAATAGCATCGTCGAAGTCTTTTGCGTCGAAGGGATCGATCGTCATTGTTAGTGTATCGCGAATATCAAGTCGTTTCTCGATTTCTTCTAGGGAGATTGGTTTCTCGCTTTTTTCAAGCGCTTCAGCTTCTTCAGTTACTGGAGCGGGGAAGTCAATCTCAAAACCTTTTTCTAAGACGATGGAGTTCATCTCTACAGAGTTATCTCCCTTGCGGCCGAGTCTTTTTAGAACAATACCTTGAGGATCTCTTTTTGCATCAATCCAAGGCTTCATCTGTACATAAACTTTTTCTCCAGCTTCAGCATCTATAGAATCTCTTTGGGGAATAAAAATATCTCGATAGACTTTTTTATCATCAGGTATTAAGAAGAAATTTTGTCCATTTTTTTCGAGAACCCCGACAAAGTTGGTCTTGACTCTCTTTAAAATTTTCTCAACAGATCCTTCTTTTCGATTGAATCGGTTTTTACCGACGATTCTAATCTCTACGGTATCACCGTGAAGGGCTGTATTTAAGTATTCGTTAGGGATCTGGGTATCATCATCGTTTGCTCCTCTTTTTTTAGTTTTAAGTGTTATTTCGTCGCCAAGTGTCACAAAGCCAATCCCTTTAGAATTTATACTAATACGTCCAACCAAGCGCTCGGTCGTGTTGGCGGTGCGTTTTTTAGGCCTACTTTTTTGACTGTTTTTGGGGTTGTTTGTATTGAGCCCCTTCTTTTTATGTGGCATAGACAAAAGCATCATAGCACGGAAGCTCTTGCGGGGCTAAAACTAATATGCTACGATATCGCAACATGTTAAAAATACGATTACAAAGAACAGGACGAAAGCACCAGCCAACATTCAGGCTTGTTTTGACTGATTCTAAGAACAGCACAAAGAGCGGTAAGTTATTAGAGGTTTTAGGCTCTCATGACGCCCGAAATGATAAGAATACAGCCATCAATGCTGATCGAGTGAAACATTGGCTAAAGCAGGGTGCCAAGGCTACTGGTACTGTTCACAATCTTTTGGTTTCAAACAAGATTATCGCTGGAAAGAAGATAAACGTTCTCCCTAAGAAAACCGTTGCAAAGAAGGAAGAGGAGGCTCCAGTTGCGCCCGTAGCTGCTGCACCAGCTGCTCCTGTAGAGGCTGCGGCGCCAGAAGTTACTCCAGAAGCCTAGTTAATTCTAAAATTTAAATAAACATTTTATAAAATCCCCATGAAGAAGGGGATTTTATTTTTACATTGACATATCCAGCAAATACACTAAAATTAGTTTATTATTGGTTAATTTTTGATAAACACACATGAACGAAAAAGACGCACAGTTTCTAGATTCTTTAATTAAATCACTAGTTGACAAGCCAGAGGCTGTTAAGATTGTTAGAACCGTAGACGAGATGGGCGTACTGATGACTCTTACTGTAGATCCAGCAGACATGGGTAAGATAATTGGCCGACAAGGAAACACAGCAAAAGCTATCCGAACATTATTGCGAGTAGTAGGAATGAAAAACAATGCTCGTGTAAATCTAAAAATTAACGAGCCAGAGGGTGGAGCAAAACCTCGTACAGATAAGACTGTCGATGAAGCTATGGCAGATTTAAACATCGCCTAAGTAAAGACTCAATTTGATTAAGTGAAAAAATCGTGGTACTTTAATACCACGATTTTTTCGTATAAATATGAATTTTCATATAATCACATTATTCCCCGAGAGCTTCGACTCATATATCAATGAGTCGATTTTGGCGCGCGCTCAAAAAGAGAAAAAAATCTCTGTGAAATTCTATGATCCACGTAGTTTTGTAAAGGCTACTGGTGCACAAAAGAAAAACAAAAAACCATATCTAAGAATAGATGATAAGCCATACGGTGGTGGCCCAGGGATGGTTATGCAAGCCCTTCCAATAATTAAAGCAATTGAAAAGGCAAAATCAAAAGCTGGTAGCAAGACAAAAATTATTTTCCTGTCACCATCCGGAAAACAGTTTGACACTGATTATGCTAAAAAAGCCGTTCAAAAATACACAGACATCATCATCGTCTGCGGACGTTACGAGGGGATTGATGCTCGCATAAAAAAAGTCTTCAAGATGGAGGATGTGACAGTTGGGCCATTTGTGCTGACTGGTGGGGAATTGCCAGCAATGATCATTATTGATTGTCTGTCCCGCCAGATCGAGGGGGTGCTTGGGAACTTTAATTCTTTGGAAGAGTCACGTATTTCGAGTAGGGATGTATATACTCGTCCGGAAAGTATAAAGTACAAAGGGAAAGAGTATAAAGTGCCTAAAGTGTTAGTCTCTGGCCATCATAAGAAAATTGACGAATGGCGCGCAAAACAGGGTAATAAGTAATCTGTATGGGGTGTGTAGGGGTTGACATGGTGAATTATATACGTATAATAGCCCTAATTCGCATCTGATTGTGTCTCGGGGGAAATTGAATAAAAATTTATAAGCGCCATCAAAGACGAGCTTTTTTTGTCTTTGATTTTAATAATTTTGAAGCACTATGTTCAAAAAACAAAAGTACTTCGGCAATTTCAAAAAGCCTTTGGCTGAATTGCCCAACATGGTGGAGGCTCAAAGTACCTCCTTTAAGTGGTTATTAGAGACAGGTTTAAAAGAAGTCTTCAGTGAGTTCTCGTCTATAAAAGATTATTCATCTAAAAAGTTTGAGTTAGATTTCACCGGTTTTGAGCTAGACAAGCCAAAGTTCGATGAAACCTATGCTAAGGAAAACAAACTTTCCTTCGAGGCTCCCCTCAAGGTAAAAGTCAATTTAAAAAATAAAATTGCCGGCTCTTCAAAAGAGCAGGAAATTTTCATGGCTGATTTTCCAGTCATGACAGATCACGGTACATTTATCATTAATGGTATTGAACGAGTAATTGTCCCCCAATTAGCTCGTTCATTCGGCGTATTCTTTACTTCTCAAGAATTAAAGGGCCGAAACTTTTTTGGAGCAAAGATCATTCCTTCCCGTGGCGCATGGGTTGAGATTGAATCTGATCCAGATGGTGCCATCTATGTTCGTATCGATCGCAAGCGAAAGTTCCCAGTAACTTCGCTTCTTCGTGTTTTTGGTGTTGGTGATGATAAGGCTATTCTTTCTAAATTCACAGATAATCTAGAGGCTAGAAAAGCTGTTGAAATTTCTCTTGCAAAGGATCACGCAAAGACTATTGATGATTCTTTTATTGAAATTCACAAGAGACTCCGTGATGGTGATTTAGCTACTGTAGAAAATGCTAAGGAATTTATCGGTAGTATTTTCGGTGAAGAGCGTTATGACCTATCTCGTGTAGGACGATTCCGTTTCAATAGTCGCTTTGGTAAGCCAATGACAGAAAAGGAACTTGAGAAAAAAACTGTTTCTTTAGATGACCTTGTTACTATCATTTCTCACGTCATCTTCTTAAATAACCACCCTGAGGCTGTAGCCGATGATATTGATCACCTCGGATCACGACGCGTTCGATATGTTGGAGAGCTTCTTCAGCAAAAGATCCGCGTTGGTATGTCACAGATCAAGCGAAACATTCAAAATAGAATGTCTATTATCGACACCGATGCTACATTGCCGGTGCAATTTATTTCTCCACGACCTCTACAGGCTCGTATTAAAGAATTTTTCACTACAAACCAGTTGTCACAGTTCATGCAGCAGGAAAACGTGTTGACTGAAATTGAACACTTGCGAACCATTTCCGCTCTTGGTCCTGGAGGTCTTACTCGTGAAAGAGCAGGCTTTGAGGTTCGTGACGTTCACCCTTCTCACTACGGAAGAATTTGTCCAATCCACACACCTGAAGGTCCAAACATCGGTCTAGTACTTCACCTTTCTACATATGCTCGCATCAACCACTTTGGAATGATCGAGACACCTTATGTAAAAGTAAAAAATGGAAAGGTGACTGGCGAAATTCAATATTTGAACGCTCTTGAAGAAGAGGGTTACAAGATTGCTCATGCCGCTACAAAATATGATGAGAATGGGAAGATTACAGAAGAAAATGTTGAGGTCCGCATCAAGGGTATTCCAGGATTAGTTGCACCTGATAAAGTCGATTATATCGATGTCGATACCACTCAAGCTTTTTCCGTTGCGACAAACATGATTCCGTTTTTGAACCACGATGATGCCAACCGAGCACTCATGGGATCCAACATGCAGAAGCAGGCTACACCTTGTATCTTGCCTGAGGCTCCTCTTGTGGCTACTGGTATCGAAGGGCGTGCAGCCTTAGACACTGGCAGAATTGTTGTTGCTCCTGAAGATGGATTTATTGCTGCTGTTGACGCTCGTCACATTATTTTCGAAAATAATAAAGGCAAACAGACAGAGTATCGTCTTACTCAGTTTTCTCGAACTAATCAATTTACTTCCTTTATGCATCGACCACGAGTTAATCTTGGCGATAAGGTAAAGAAGGGAGATCTTCTTGCTGATGCTTCTTCTACTGATGGCGGACAGATGGCGCTTGGACAAAACATTCTCGTAGCCTTCATGTCATGGTCTGGAAACAACTACGAAGATGCCATCATCCTTTCTCAAAGATTGGTAAAGGAAAGCAAATTTGCTTCTGTTCACATTGAAGAGTTTGTCGTGAATGTTCGCGATACCAAACTTGGACCAGAAGTCACAACTCACGATATTCCAAACGTTGGTGAAGGAAAACTAAAAAATCTAGACGAAGATGGTATTGTCCGAATTGGTGCTGAAGTACGCCCAGGCGATATCATTGTTGGTAAAATTACTCCAAAGGGAGAGACTCAGCTTACTCCAGAAGAGCGACTACTTCGTTCTATCTTCGGTGAGAAATCTCGTGATGTAAAAGATACATCAAAGCGTCTAGAAAATGGAAAGCGAGGACGTATTATTAGTGTGAAAGTATTTTCACGAGAGAAGGGAGACAAACTTGAATCAGGAATCATTAAGAGAATCCATGTTGAAGTAGCACAGCTTCGAAGCGTTTCTGTTGGAGACAAGCTTGCAGGGCGTCACGGAAACAAGGGTGTTATCTCAAAAATTCTTCCAGAAGAGGATATGCCATACATGGCAGATGGTACTCCTATCGATATTATTCTTACACCACTTGGCGTGCCTTCTCGTATGAACCTTGGTCAGATTCTAGAATTACACTTAGGTCTTGCCGCTCACTCATTAAACTATCAAGCTGTTGTTCCTCCATTTGCTGGAGCTACTGACAAAGAAATTAAGGCCGAGCTAAAAGAAGCTGGCTTTAAGGAAAGTGGAAAGATGTGGTTGTACGATGGACGCAATGGTATGAAATTTGAGCAGGAAGTTGCTGTTGGATACATGTACATCTTGAAACTTCACCACATGGTAGAAGACAAGATCCACATGCGATCAATCGGTCCTTACTCTCTCATCACGCAGCAGCCTCTTGGAGGAAAGGCGCAGGGAGGAGGTCAGAGATTTGGAGAAATGGAAGTGTGGGCACTTCTTGGACACGGCGCCGCTCACACACTTCGTGAAGTGTTGACGATCAAGTCTGACGATATCGTCGGCCGATCTGCAACCTTCGATTCCATTGTGAAGGGCGAGGAAATCAAGGCTCCAAATACACCTGCTTCATTCAATGTATTACTTAACAATCTTCGCGGACTAGCTTTAGATGTCGAACTAAATACCGAAGAAACTGATGATTTTGCTTAATTTTAATCATCTATAACATCTAAAAAATATGAACAACAATAAAATTAAAACAACAGAAAATAACCTTACAGATTTCAATAGTATTTCTATTAAGGTTGCTTCACCTGATCGAATCAAAGAATGGTCATACGGTGAAGTCACAAAGCCTGAGACAATGAACTACCGAACTCAGCGAAGTGAGAAGAACGGTCTTTTCGATGAAAAGATATTCGGACCAGATCGCGATTTCGAATGTTATTGTGGAAAGTACCGAGGTATTCGTTACAAGGGAATTGTCTGTGAAAAATGTGGAGTAGAAATCACTCGCTCAATTGTTCGACGAGAGCGAATGGGTCATATCGAACTAGCGTCGCCGGTTTCTCACATCTGGTTCCTACGAAGTATGCCTTCAAGAATTGGATTGGTGCTCGGAATGACCAACGCTGATCTTGAAAAGGTTATCTATTTTGCTGGTTACCTTATCACTAAGGTTAACGAAGGCGAGCGAGAGAAATTTATGAAAGAGCTCGACTCTGAATTCAAAAGCAAGATCAAATCTCTTCAGGACGAGAAGTCAAAAGATGCGATAAAAGAACTTCTTTTGAATGCAAAGAAAGACATCGAAAGCATTCAGGTAGGAAAAGTGCTTGATGAAGTTGCTTACCACAAATTCTCACTAAAATATGGAACTATCTTTGAAGCTGGAATTGGAGCGGAAGCCATTTATGGAATTCTCCGAAGTCTTGATTTAAAGAAGGTGATAACTGATCTTGAAAAAGATCTAGAAGAGGCTGGCGCTCTTGATCGAGAAAAGATCAATAAGCGTCTTAGCGTTCTTAGCTCAATGGTGAGCTCAGGTATTCGTCCAGAATGGATGTTCCTAACTCATATCCCTGTTATTCCTGCGGCACTACGCCCAATGGTCCCATTAGATGGTGGGCGACACGCTACTTCAGACGTAAACGATCTATACCGACGTGTCATCAACAGAAATAATCGTCTAAAGAAATTAAAGGAAATCATGGCTCCTGACGTTATCCTTCGAAACGAAAAAAGAATTTTGCAGGAAGCTGTCGACTCTTTGATCGATAACTCAATTCGTCATGGAAACACTGGTACAGCCGCTGGCGCTGTAGCTGCTTCTCGCCGAACTCTAAAATCAATTTCAGACAACTTGAAAGGTAAGCGCGGATTGTTCCGACAGAACCTTCTTGGAAAGCGTGTTGACTACTCTGGACGTTCAGTAATTGTTGTCGGCCCAGAACTTCGTCTTGATCAGTGTGGATTACCAAAGCACATGGCCTTGGAACTTTTCCGCCCATTCGTTATTTCAAAATTGCTTGCACAAGAATTAGCTTTCAACATTCGCGGAGCTTCACGTCTTATCGACGAAGGTATTCCTGAAGTGTGGGCTATCCTTGAAGAAGTTATTAAGAACAAGTATGTATTGCTAAACCGTGCACCTACTTTGCACCGATTAGGTATTCAGGCTTTCCAGCCAATCCTTATCGAAGGAAATGCTATTCAGGTTCACCCACTTGTATGTACAGCTTTCAACGCTGACTTCGATGGAGACATGATGGCTGTTCACGTACCACTTTCAGAAGAGGCTCAGATGGAAGCCCGAGAGATCATGGCTTCTGACAAAAATATTCTAAAGCCTGGATCTGGAGATCCTGTAGTTACTGGAAAAATGCTTGATATCTTGCTCGGATGTTTCTGGATGACAAAGATTGTCAAAGGAGATAAAGGAGAAGGAAAAGTATTTGGTTGTATGAATGACGCTATGGCGGCCTACAACTTCGGCGAACTTGGCTTCAGAGCTTTGATCAAAGTTCTTCCAGGTGAAGGAGAAAAGTATAAAGAATTTGATGGTCAGCTTTTTGAAACAACTACTGGCCGCTTACTCTTCAACGCTGTCTTGCCAGCCAACTATCCTTACATCAACAAAGAAATAGACAAGAAGGTTCTTGCTTCTATCGTAGATGATCTTATTAGTCAGTATGGTATTGAAAATGTACCGCCTATCCTAGATGCGATTAAGGCTTTCGGTTTCAAATATGTTACTTACTCAGGTATTACTTGGGGTCTAGATGACATTGTTGAGCCAGAAGGTAAGGGAGCTGTTGTGACTGAGGGAAAGAGAAAGTCAGATGAAGTTACTTCTCAGTACAACGAAGGTCTTCTATCTGAAGAAGAAAAAATCAGAAAGAATGTTGAGATTTGGCACGGTGTAAAAAACCAAGTAGAAAAACTTATCCCAGCCACATTGGATAAAAATGGTTCTGTCTACGATATGTGGAAGTCAGGTGCTCGAGGATCACTTTCTCAGATTACAAACATGGCCGGTATGAAAGGTTTGATTCAGAACACTGCTGGAGAGACAATCGAATTCCCAATTCTTTCATCTGGTAAGGAGGGTCTTACTCCTATTGAATACTTCATTACTACTCACGGTTCAAGAAAGGGTCTTACTGACACCGCTTTGAACACCGCTAAGGCCGGATACCTTACACGACGATTGTTCGACGTTGCACAGGATGTGATCATTACTGAAGTTGATTGTGCTACAAAAGAAGGAGTTATCATTAAAAAAGAAACTGCTTCTGGTATTGAAACTCCAATCTCAAAAAATATTAAGGGTCGTGTTCTTGCTAAAGATGTTCTTAAGAAAGATGGAGAAGTTATTTTCAAGAGAAATGTTCTTCTTTCAAAGAAAGACGCAGAAGCTATTGAAGCTGCTGGTATCGAAGAGGTGGTGGTTCGTTCTCCAATGACTTGTAAGAGTGTCCGCGGAATCTGTAGTATGTGTTACGGTCTTGATCTTGGAAAGAATCATCTTGTAGATCTTGGTGAAGCTGTTGGTACGGTTGCTGCTCAAGCTATCGGTGAGCCTGGAACACAGCTTACTATGCGTACTTTCCACGCCGGAGGAACAGCGTCTGTTGGTGGAGACATCACACAAGGTCTTCCTCGAGTAGAAGAAGTCTTTGAAAAAAGAAGTCCAAAAAATGCTGCTATTATCAGTCACACTGATGGAGTAGTCACTGAAATCAAAGATCTTGGAAAGGAAAAACTCATTGTCGTTGTTCCAGAAATTGCTGATAAAGCAAAGACAACAAAAAAGAAAAGTGAAACTGAATATTCTGTTCACTACCTACGTATGCCATTAGTGAAGGTTGGCCAGGAAGTAAAGAAGGGACAATTCCTAACTGACGGTTCTGCTGATATCGATGAAATCTTCAAATACGCAAGCAAAGAAAGAGCACAGGATTACATCATTTCTGAAGTAAAGAAATTGTACGAACTTCAAGGAGAGTCAGTTTCTAGAAAGCACATTGAAGTTATTGTTCGACAGATGTTCTCACGATTTAAGGTTAGAGATGCTGGGGACACTGAGCTTTCAGTTGGTGATGTTGTTGAATATGATACTTTGCACAACGCCAACGAAGGGGCTAGAAACAGAAACAAAGAAGAAGCTAAAGCTGAGGGAGTAGTGATGGGAATTACAGAAGTATCTCTTTCACGAAGAAGTTTCTTGTCAGCTGCTTCATTCCAACACACGACTCGAGTACTTATCAACAGCGCTATTAGAGGAATCAAAGATGATTTGAAAGGCCTTAAGGAGAATGTTATTATCGGCCGTTTGATTCCAGCTGGTACAGGTTTTGCAGGAAGTCCTAAAGAACGGATGATTAGAGAGGCTAGAGAAGATCGTTTGTCTCAATCTCAAGATGTCATCAACAGTAGAGAAAATTAAAGATCGGTTAACGGTCAATGAAGTTATTGGTTCCTACCTCAAGTTAGAAAAGGCGGGAACCAACTTCAGGGCCAAGTGTCCTTTTCATAACGAAAAGACGCCGTCTTTCTTTGTGTCGCCTGATAGAGGTAGTTTCTATTGTTTTGGTTGCGGAGTTAAGGGAGATATATTTAGTTTTGTTCAGGAATTTGAACGTGTTGATTTTATGGGTGCGCTAAAAATCTTGGCTGAACGTGCTGGTGTGGAAATTGAAAAAGAAAATTTTCAGGCTAAAAGCGAAAGAGATAGATTGTATTCTGTTTTGGAGCAGGCTACAGAATTTTTTGTTTCAAATTTAAAACATCAAGATGAGGCACTGGATTATCTTCGAGGAAGAGGTCTTAAAGATGAAATGATTAAAGAGTGGCGTATAGGATATGCCAAAGATGAATGGAGGGGATTGGAGACACATCTTAAATCTTTAAAATGGAGTGAGACTGATTTAGAGAAGGCTGGCCTTACAAAAGGTTATGATCGTTTTCGTGATCGTATTATGTTTCCACTTTTTGATCCATCTGGGAGAGTGGTTGGATTTTCCGGTCGCATTCTTCATGACAAGAAAGACGATAAGGGTGTTTCTCCGGCAAAGTATTTGAATAGTCCAGAAACAGAACTCTTTAATAAATCTTCAATATTATACGGTTATCACAAGGCCAAGAACGAAATAAGAGTGAAGGATTATTCGATCCTTGTGGAGGGTCAAATGGATCTTTTGATTTCTCATCAGGCTGGTTACAAAAATACAGTAGCAACATCTGGTACGGCTCTTACAGCTAATCACCTGGGGATATTACAGAGGATTTCTAACAAGGTTATGGTAGTATATGATTCTGACACGGCCGGTCTAAACGCCTCAATTAAGGCGTGGGCTGTAGCTCTGGCTCTCGGTTTGGAAGTGAAGATTGCTCAGCTACCTTCGGGATCTGATCCAGCTGATCTAATCATCGCTGATCCAGAAAAATATCGAGAGTGTCTAAAAAATTCAAAACACATTATCGACTTTTATTTAGAAGCCTTATTGGCTCGTAAGCTCGATAGTCGTCGGCTTGGTCTCGAAATAGGTGAGAAAATATTGCCCTATGTACGGGCGCTTCAAAGCTCTATTGAGCAGTCTCATTATATTAATCTCATTTCGGAAAGAGCTGGCATTAAAAGCGAAGCAGTATGGGAAGAATTAAAAAAGATTCCTGTTGTCTTCGAAGAAAAAAAAGAGGAAGTTGGAAACAAAAAGATTAATCTCCCGTCTTCTAAACAGAGTGCTATTACCAGACAATTGGTAGGTATTATATTTTGGAAGGGAGGTCACAAAGTCGTAGAAGAAAGAATAGAATCTATATTAGGTAAAGATCTACTCGATAAAATGTTGAAAGACTACGAGACTTTGAGAAATGACGTTGTTTTTGAAGCCGAAGCTTATTTTAATAAAGCCGAAGCTTTGGAAAAACAGATTGAAGAATTGCTAGTTGGTTTTGAAAACGAATTTTTAAAAGAGAAATTCGCACAAAAAATGGAGGAGTTATCGATCGCCGAAAAGAATAAAGATATTGAGTCCGCGGCAAGGATACTTCGCGAATGTCAGGAAATTTCAAACAAATTAGCAACATTACAGAAAATAAAATTTTTATAAAAATGGCCAAAAAAATAAAAAAACAAAAGAAAGTGGTAAAAAAGGTAGCTCCCAAAAAGAAGCCTGTTAAAAAGGTGGTAAAAAAAGTAAAAGTTATAAAAAAGAAAGCTGTACCTAAAAAGAAAGAAGATCTCGAGATAAGAGCAGAAAAACTTTTAACTAAAGGAAAGGAACGCGGTTTTGTTACTTACGATGAAATCTTGAAAGAGTTTCCTCACGTTGAAGAAGACGTAATGTTCTTAGATCATCTTTACGAAAAGCTGACTGTCGCTGGTGTGGATATTCTAGAAGGAGGAGGTCTTTTGGAAATTGAGAGTGAGCAGGCTGCTGCTGATTTGAAAAAATATTCTTATGGAAGCAAGAGTTCTGATTCAAAGCATGATTCCATTCAAATGTATTTGAAAGAGATTGGTCAGTACCCACTTATTTTAGCTAGCCAGGAAAAGGATTTGGCTAAGCGTATCGAGGCTGGAGACACTGAAGCAAAAAGCCTTTTGGCCAAGGCAAACCTTCGTCTTGTTGTTTCTATTGCAAAGAAATATGTAGGGCGTTCTCCTGATCTTACTTTACTCGACTTGATTCAAGAGGGGAACCTCGGTCTCTTTAAGGCTGTAGATAAATTTGATTGGACAAAGGGTTACAAGTTTTCCACTTACGCTACTTGGTGGATCAGACAGTCCATTACTCGCGCCTTAGCAGATCAGTCTCGAACTATCCGCGTGCCGGTGCACATGGTTGAAACTATTGCTAAGTACAAGCAGGTGTATCGACGACTAAGTCAGGACCTTGGACGTGACCCACTTCCAGATGAGATCGCTACTGAAATGGGACTTGATGTAGATAAAATTTACACTATTGAAAAAATTGATCAGAACACTGTATCACTTGATGCTCCAGTGGGGGATGATGGTGAGGATGGTAAGTCTACTTATGGTGACTTTATTGCTGATGATAAGATTTTGTCACCAGATCAGGAATCCTCAAGACGAATTCTTGGTGATCAGGTACGCGAGATTTTGAATGATCTTTCTGAAAAGGAGCGACGCATTCTTGAAATGAGACATGGTCTTGACGACGGTATCCAGCACACCCTTGAAGAGGTAGGAAAGAAATTCGGAGTGACTCGTGAACGTATTCGACAGATTGAGGCGAAGGCACACGAAAAAATAAGACAACACGATAAAATAAATAGACTGAAGAACTACTAACACATAGCACAATACCCCTAAAAGAGAGCGCTCGTGGCCGCTAGGCCAAGCCTTACTCTCTTTTAGGGGTATTGTGCTATGTGTTAGTAGTCCGTTCGATCCGTTGGTTTTGTCGAGATTGTTTTTACTTCGCAAGAAACACTATTTGAGGTAAAATTAGACGAATATGAATACATATTTTGTGAAAAGCTTTGAGGAGGATTTTTCTACTAAGACCCTAGATGGTAAGAAAAAGATAACTTTCCAGACGCTTGACGACATACTTCTGACTAATACAATCAAACCTAACACAAAAAGCTTTGGTCAAAAAAGACGATTAAGTACAACTATTCTTCATAAAAATTATACAAAAACCTATCGTCCACAAGGTATTATTTTCCAGACTACAACACGACCTAATTATATTTTACCGTTCGATCTCGTCTTGCTTTCTGATGCGAAGGAGATTGTTGTGCATTATTATAGAATCAAGAATAACCTGCACGAGTACTACAATCACAAACTCATCGATGGATATAAAAAATTCATCTTCAAAGATATTACCCTTATGCTTAAAAGTTTTGATTCACCTCGAAGTGTGTGGAAAGCCGTCAATGATTTTCGTAACAAGAATGGTCACAGTATTTTACCCAAAACTAAGTATAGATTGGTAGAATATAACGAGGCTGTATTTTTGAAACCCGTTAAAATAAAACCAGTTGCTCTGTTTGGGTACAAGAAAGAGGCAAGGGCACTGGCGCACAAATACGGGTTAAAATATTTTAAGTCAGCAAAAGATTTCTATGAACGAACATCTAATTCATAAAGCGTTTAGTACACAAAAAACTACCAAGATAGGTATTGGCGTCTTGATTTTTAAGGACGATAAACTTTTGCTCGGTAGACGTAAGGGCTATCATGGTTCCGGTGAATATGAGGTCCCTGGTGGTGAGTTAGATTATATGGAATCTTTTGAATCTTGCGCTAGGCGAGAGACTAGAGAAGAGACTGGGCTGGAGATTGAAAATATAAGATTCCTCGATCTGCAAAATCTTAAGAGTTATGCACCAAAACATTATGTCGATATCGGTCTTTTAGCTGATTGGAAAAGTGGAGAACCAAAGGTTCTCGAGCCAGAAATGTGTAGTGGTTGGAGTTGGTATGATTTAAATGATCTTCCGAAACCACTATTTGCTGCCTTGCAGGCAGATATCGATGCTTTAAATACGGGACAAAAAATGTTTGATGCGTGAGAATAAAAGAAAGGGCGACCGACGGTAAAGTCAGTCGCCCCAGACCAAACAGATTGTGCTTACTTCATCCCAGCCGGATGGCTGATCGCAAAAGCGTAATCAGCTTGCGCCGTTGGTGACATCTTGTCCAGTGCGTAAGCCTGGAACGCGATAGCCCCAAAAGCTCCGAATGTGAGAACTCCGAACGCGATTACTGCAATCGAATTGGTGACAAATCGTTCGCTGTATGCGCCCATCCATGCACGGATGATGAAATAGATTGGGATAGCGCTCATCGCTCCGACCCACGGAATACTTACGAGGCCTCCAAGCATCCCACCGAAGTAACCTGCTGCAATCGCAGTCAACAACATTTCAGTTTTCATATTTTATCCTTTCAAAACGATCACATCATTCGGCGCCTGATTTTCAGGCTATTTGTTTGTAGAACGGAATGAGACGTCCTAAATTCTTTATTAAGATATTAGCATGATTTAGTAAAAAAGTCAAATTATATAGTCAATCATGAATATAAAAAACAGCTTCGCGGGATCTTGTGAGATCCGCGAAGCTGTTGGGTTTTTGGGTCGTGAGTTGGTTAGCTCTTTGTGTTGGTTTCATCTCCCGGGCAAGGCATGTACTTCTTTGTGCCCGTTTTGGTATCGTAAATCCGAAGCAAGAACTTGCAATCCTTTGGGATACTTCCGTTCGAGACGGTGGCCACATCATAACTTAACCCGTCGGTCACGATGAAGACTTCTTCTTCGCCCATACCTTCGATGGAAATGTAGCGCCGCTGCTCGATTTTGACCACAGTTGACGCTGGGTATTCGTTGACGACACTCGTGCTGGAGTAATCGGCGCTTGGTGCCGGTTCCTTCTTCCAGAGATGATCGCGAACGAATGAATCAATGAGAAATCCGACGATGAAGGCAAGTAAGTAGGCTAAAATTCTGACGGTTGGTTTCATAGTAATAATTTTTTTTAATCCTTAGCCGACACTCACAATGAGATTGGCTGAGGACTTGAACGCTGAAAATTTCAGAGCTTAAGTCCCAAGCCAATCATTTAAAAGAACTGTCAGAATTATATCACAATATAGTCAAAAGTCAATAGCACGGAAAAGGTGGGGAGCGGTTATATTCGCTTCGCTTATAAACACCCTCGCTCGGACTTTGTGTAATTGAGCTTCCACAAGTCCTCGCTAGACGTTATAATCAGCCGTAATGAGTACTATTCCCACATTGTTTGATGAGCGCTATAGGAAGCTAAATAAGGCCCAGAAACGCGCTGTAGACGCTATAGAAGGGCCTGTAATGATTGTGGCAGGCCCAGGATCAGGAAAGACTGAAGTGCTGAGCTTGCGTGTAGGTAATATTTTACGAGAGACGGATACTCGCCCTGGTAACATTCTTTGTCTGACATTTACTGAGTCGGCTGCGCTTAATATGCGCGACAGACTTTCAAAACTTATTGGAGCTGAGGCCTATAAAATTTCTATCCATACTTTTCATAATTTGGCAGTTGAAATTATTGGGCGTTACCCAGAATTTTTTTATGGTGGGGCGCTTTTTGCGGCGGCTGATCCAATTTCTCAGATTGCTATTATGGAAGAAATTTTTGAAAAGCTTCCACACGATCATCCACTTCGCTCGTTCCACCCAGATCAGGGTTTTATTTACTTATCACCCGCATTGAAAGCGATCGGTCATCTTAAGAAAGCTGGACTAAATCCTGCGGAGCTTTCAAAAATTCTTGAGCATAATGAGATTTCGGGGGCCTTGATTACAAAAATAGCAGCTGGAGTTTTTGATGAGAGGTTGAGTTTGAAAAATTTGAATGGTTTGGAAAAAGCTTTAGCTGAATTAAAAAAAGAAAGTGTCGCATTTTTGAAAAAAAACGCATTTCCATCTGATTTTTTCCACTCAACACTTGAGACTTTTATTTCTCTATTCGAAAAAGCGCTGATATCGGCCACTGAAACAGAATCAACAAAACCGCTCTCTGCCTTTAAGGAAAAATATTTTAAAAAAGATGATGATGGTAAGAGAGTTTTTGCTGACGAGATTAATTCTGCAAAGATGCGTGCATTGGATGGTCTTTACGAAATGTATTCGGGTGAGATGCATCAGCGCGGTCTCTTTGATTTTGACGACATGATTCTCGACCTTATTTCTGCTCTCGAAAAGCACCCACGTCTTCGATATGAAATCCAGGAGCAGTATCAGTATCTGCTCGTTGATGAGTTTCAGGATACTAACGGTGCTCAGATGCGTCTACTTAGCTTGATTGCTGATGCCGAGGTCAATGAGGGTCGGCCAAACTTAATGGTGGTGGGCGATGATGACCAGGCTGTTTATAAATTTCAGGGTGCTGAGCTTTCAAATATTATTGATTTTAAGAATAAGTACCGCGATGTAGAGATGGTGACAATGGCTGCTAATTATCGTTCGACTCAGGATATTCTCGATGTTGCTTCACATATCATCCGTCGAGGAGAAAATCGTTTGGAGAATTTGTTGCCTGAGCTAGAGAAAAATTTGTTAGCATCACATCCAGATATGACGAAGGGATCTATTGTGCGCCGCCAATTTCAAAGCTCTCTGCATCAGTATCATTTTGTTTCTCGAGAGATTAAGCGATTGATTGAAGAGGGAAAGGACCCACAGGACATTGCTATCATTTCTCGCAAACATAAAGCCCTTGAGGAGATGGTGCCGTACTTACAAGGTGCCGGTGTGCCTATTCGTTATGAACGCGAACAGAATGTTTTTCTTGAGCCACACATAAGACAGATTATTATTATTGCTCGATTTGTGGCGACACTTAATCAAAAAGATCGGGTTGAGGCCGATGAATATTTGCCAGAGATTTTGAGTTTTCCATTCTGGAATATTTCTCGTCAGACTATTTGGGAGATTTCTACAGCATCACTTCTCGGGCAGACAGAAGGCGAAAAATGGCGACAGAAAACATGGCTAGAAATAATGTTGGATCATAAAGACCACCAGATAAAAACTATCGCTGAATTCTTAATTAATCTCGGAGCAGAAGCTTTACATCAGCCACTAGAAAAAATCATCGATATGATTGTCGGCGCCCATGTTGTGGTGTTGGGTGAGTCTGAGGACGAAGACGAGGTCGGGGAGGGGGTGCGGGATGTATTAGTTGAGAGGGGTTGGGCGGGGACTGGCCTCGAAACTAATACATCTCGTACCCCCTATGCGAGCCCGTTTAAGGACTACTATTTTAGTAAAGAAAAATTTGAACACGCTCGCACAGAGTATCTTTCTTTCTTGTCTAGTCTGCGCGTGTTTGTGAGGGCTCTGCGTGAATACAAGGATGGGGAAATGCTTACCATCCAAGACCTAGTCACCTTCGTTGATTTGCATGAAAAAAATAACATCTCATTAAATGACGAGAGCCCATTTGCTTCCGGAAAAGAAGCGGTCTCACTTTTAACTGCGCACAAGGCGAAGGGTTTGGAGTTCGATACCGTCTTTATTGTCTCTTGTCAGGATGAGGTCTGGGCGGGACGAGGAAGAGGAAATAAAATACCACTTCCACTTAATTTGCCGATTGAACCGGCTGGGGATACTGAAGATGATCACCTCCGACTTTTTTATGTGGCCCTTACTCGAGCAAAGCGACATTTGTATTTAACCTCATATGAGGTAAGGGAAGATGGGGAAGCTTCTTCAAAGCTCCGCTTTTTATTACCGCCAGAAAATAGTGACGAGCTTTTGAAAAGTGCTGTTTTGAAAAAGTTGTATCTTGATCCAGCTGACAATACTGATATTGAAATTCCAGAAACTCACGAAGTGTTGACTGCTTCGTGGCTTCGCTATAACACACCGCCATTTCTTGGTGAGGAAGAAAATTTACTTCGTATTTTACTTGAAAATTATCAGCTCTCTGTGACTCATCTTAATAATTATTTAAACGTGGCTAAAGGTGGTCCACAGACTTTCTTGGAACAAAACTTGCTACGTTTTCCTCAAGCCAAGACACCTTCTGGGTCATATGGTTCAGCCATTCATCGTGCTGTTGAGAAATTAAGTGTTGAGCTTCGTCGTGACGGTAAGTTGTTAAGTGAAGAAAAGTTTATCGGTTGGTTTGAAGAATATTTAAAGAGAGAAAGGTTGAGTCTCGCTGATTTTAATTTTTATCTCGCTCGTGGAAAGGAGGCTTTGACAGCTTTTTATAAAAATAAAAAAGATACTTTTGCCGAGACTGATAAAACGGAGGTAAACTTTAAAAATCAAGGAGTGAAAATTGGTGAAGCACATCTTACAGGTAAGATTGATAGGATGATCGATTGTGGTGGAGGAGTATTTGAGGTGCGGGATTATAAAACTGGCCGAGCTTATGAAGAATGGAAAGGGAAGGATGCCTATGAAAAAATAAAATTACACGATTATGAAAGACAGCTTATTTTCTATAAATTGTTGGTGGAAAATTCTCGAGATTATGGAAGCTGTAAAGTGGAAAAAGGAGTCTTGGAATTTGTGGAGCCACAAAATAAACACCTGCTCGACTTACCACTTGAATTGTCTAGTGAAATTTCAAAAGAAAAAATAGGCCGTACAAAAGCCTTAATTGAAGCCGTTTTTGAGCGAATTATGAATCTGGATTTCCCTGATGTTTCAAAATACTCGCAAGATTTAGATGGAATTATTGCTTTCGAGGATGACTTGTTGAGTAAGAATATTTAGTTTTTTTAAAATGGCAACGAGAATGTCCGTGAAGATTCTTCAGCTTTTTCCCATTCGGATGTATCTATTTTGAATTCGGTTAGTTTTCCATCCTCTTTAAATTTAAGGACGTTATTTTCTCTGGCGTAATCGTAAATCTCTTTAGTCACTTTTACATCCTCGAGACAGTATTTTCGAATTTTTTCTATTTCGCCTTTTTTCCACCATTCAACCGCTTCTAAGCCGTCAGCGATTTTTCCTTTATTCAGGGTGCCTTGAGCTACTTTCCCAAGACCAACACGGCGATTGATTGTCTTTCTAATTTCCTTTAATAGATCAAGGCTACGAATTTTTGTTAGGTCTCCGTGATAATATTTGTTCAGTAGGGGAATATCGAAGAAGTCACTATTGAAACCGATAAGCATGTCTGCTTTTTCAATTAGAGGCCAGAGTTTAGGCAATTCTTCTAGAAGATAGCTTGAATATGTGTCAGTTTCGTAATCATAAACACCGACAATAGAAATATCTAAAAGCGTCGGATCGGCTTTGCCGACATCGTCAAAAATGTTCCGTGTTTCAATATCAAAAACAATCTTTTTCATAATTAAGGTCGTAATTATATCATAAGAAGAGTCACCGAAACGTATGGCACAATATTGTACAAAGAAACTAAGACGCGGGGCGTGCTGCCCCGGAGCGGTCTCTTTTTACAATATTGTGCCATACGTTTCGGCATCTTTTTTCTCTATGATATAATCATCACATGTCACAATTTTACAGCGACTCGATTTTCTGGATTGAAGTCGAAAAAGTCAAACCAAATCCATTTCAGCCACGACACGAATTCGATCAGGATCGCCTTCGTGATTTAGCAGAATCTATCAGAATGTACGGAGTGCTTCAGCCTCTTGTTGTCACTCGAGTTGAAGTTGTTAAGGAAGACGGGGGCCTAGCAACTGAATATGAATTAATTTCTGGAGAGCGACGTCTTCGTGCTTCAAAACTCGCAGGACTTTCACAGGTGCCAGTGATTATTCGCTCAAGTCATGAGGACGCTAGAGTGAAGCTAGAGCTTGCTATTATTGAAAACTTACAGCGTGAAGATCTCAATCCTGTTGACCGCGCGCGTGCTTTTCAGCGTCTCGTAGATGAATTTAATTTCAAACACATTCAGATTGCCGAGAAGGTAGGGAAGAGTCGCGAGTATGTTTCGAATAGTTTAAGATTATTGACGCTTCCAGAAGATATTTTGAATGCTCTTGGTGAAGGGAAAATTTCCGAAGGACATGCAAGGCCTCTCATGATGCTTGTTGATCGTCCTGCTGAGCAGAGCGTTTTGTTTAGAGAGATTATGTTGAAGAAATTGACAGTACGTGAGGCTGAGGCCATTGCTAGAAAGATTGCTTATGACAGAGTCAGAAAGAAGGAGAGAGCTTTTGATCCAGAGATTGTTGAGCTTGAAGAAAAGCTTACGGAGTCGCTTGGTACTCGTGTTCATATTGAGAGAAAAGATAACGGAGGTCAGCTTACGATTGATTTCTTTTCTAATGACGACCTTCGATCAATTTTGCAGTTAGTTCGATCAAATGGTGTGGCTAAAAAGCCCACAGAGATGATGGATAATTTTGTTGCGAAGACTGCTGAAAATAATGAAATTCCAAAAGAAGGTGGGGAAGTTGTCGAAGAAGTCATTGAGCATGCAATTGACGATCGTTCTCCAGAAGAAAAGAAGGTTGATGATGATACTGAGGATTTGTATGCGATTAAAAATTTTTCCGTTTGAGGGTTAGATAAATAAAGACGGACATACACAATAAAACACCTTCTTGAAGAGACCGCTCCGGGCCGCTTGGCCAAGTCTTAGTCTCTTCAAGAAGGTGTTTTATTGTGTATGTCCGTCTCTCTTCGTTTTTCTCACATTTTATCAAACGGAACTATGTTTGACGAAGTTGGTAAATTGTGATATTATTTTATGCGAAACGGTGAACGACAAGTAGCCGTAATAACAACAAAAAAGGAGAAAAAATGAAGTTACGAGAAGTTCGACCTTTGTGGTGGATGATTCGGAGCTTTAGACAAAGGCAGAGATGGAGTCGTCAGAATTCTGGCGCCTCGATTATTGCCTTCTACAACACAGGTGACGGATTATTCGTTGATCCGTACAGCTTACCAGCAGATTCATATTATTGCCTTCCTTGGCAATGGGTGAGATTCGCTGAGTATGCAGTGCCACGATACATTCTCGCTAGTAATCGAAAGATCGCTGGTTGTATGAATGATGTCGTGCCATTCCAAACATTGGGGCACATCGGGCAACACGCCCGAATTCGTATAGGAGCTTTCTGGGATGGTGGGGATTGGGTGATTCATCACTCAGTTCACATGATCCCACCGCTCTGCATCCTGTATGTTAGTGTGCGATATGGTAAGGTCGTGGATACGCTTTTGGTGTCTCAACCTCTGCCAATTTGTTTGATGAATAAAATCTAGTCCTCGCGACTGATTTTTTCGTTTTTTTAAAAAAAGAAGAAGAACTTACTTATCTCAGAAGCAAGAAATTCTTCAAAATAGGAGAACACCTAATATGAATGTTCAAAATTAAGAAACTACCTGTGCAAAGTCATGGGTAGTTTTATTTTTGCAAAGTTTGTCCGATTTTTAGTTCCTCATAAATCGTATAAATAAATACAACAAGGCACACACAATATCCCTCAGAAGAGACCGCTCCGGGGCGCTTGCCCAAGTCTTAGTCTCTTCTGAGGGATATTGTGTGTGCCTTGTTGTATTTATTTAGTTAATTTGTGAGGATTGTGATTCGGGCAAGCTTTATTAGAACATCGCTCTGGAATCGTTTTTGTACCCTCCATCATTAATGAATTACACATTGGGCAGATTTTTCCGGTTGGTTTGGCTTTGATGGCGTTCTTACATTTTGGATAATTTGAACAGCTATAGAATAGTCCGAAGCGTCCACGTTTTTCCACCATGAATCCTTCATTGCAAACATTACATTTAACGCCAGTAGAATTTTTTTCCTCAAGGGCGGCATCTTTCTTAATATACTTACATTTTGGATAGTTGGCACAGGCGATGAATCGGCCATACTTGCCGTCACGTTCAATTAATTTACCAGTCTTGCATTCAGGACAAAGCTCGCCAGTTTCTTTCGGTCCTTCTAATTCGGTACCATCAATTGTTCGAGCTCCATTACAATCTGGAAACTTAGAACAGCTCATAAATTTACCAGTTTTTGATAATTTTATGATCATTGGTGATCCACATTTTGGACATTTAAATTCTGCTCCCGCGTCGCCGAGATTTGTAATTTTTTCTATTTTGTCTTTTGATTTCACTTCTTTTAAGAATGGCTTATAAAAGTCTGCGAGAGTTTTAACATACTCTCGTTTTCCAGATGCGATTTCGTCTAGCTCGTCTTCCATTTCTGCTGTAAATGAATCACTAATGTAATTAGCGAAATTGTTTTCTAGGAATGTGGAAACTACATCGCCGGTGTCGGTTGGGAATAGTGCTTTGTTTAATTTATTTACATAGCCACGCTCTTCAAGGGTCCTGATAATCGCGGCATAAGTAGAAGGGCGACCGATGTCTCTTTTCTCAAGTTCTTTAATTAATCCGGCTTCTGAATATCGTGGAGGTGGCTCTGTCTGTTTTTCTTCGTCTTTTAATTCGATAAGTTTGAGACGTTCACCAACATCAGCTTTTGGTAGTTCAACATCTTCGCCTCGAGCATCAGGATCAGCAAGTAGCCATCCAGGAGAGGTGATACGTGAGCCATTAATAGCAAAGTCGGGAATTTTCCCATCAGCTACTTCCACCAACATTTTTGTACGAAGGGTTTGTGCATCTGCCATCTGTGAAGCAACCGATCTTTGCCAAATCAATTGGTATAATTTTTTCTGTTCGTCATTTGCTCCGGCATTAAGAACTCCTGCGTTTGTAGGTCGTATTGCCTCGTGAGCTTCCTGAGCGTTCTTACTCTTTGTAGCAAAAGTGCGAGGGGAAATTAAATCCTTTCCAAATTTTTTCTCAATTATTCCAAAAATTTGCCCAAGAGCCTGCTTACTTAAAGTTGTGCTATCGGTACGCATGTAGGTAATGTGTCCCGCCTCGTATAGTTTTTGGGCAATACCCATGGTACGAGATGGTGCAAAACCAAGACGGGTGCTGGCTGTTTGTTGGAGTGTGGAAGTAATAAATGGGGCACGAGGGGCACGCTTTACAGCGGTCTCATTGATATCTTTCACTACCCATTCTCCTTTGTTGCCGATATCCAAAATTCTTTCAACTTCTTTTTTCTCGCTTGGCTCCACTGTACAATTCAAAGTGAAAGCAATCTTGCCTTTGTTTTGAACATCCGCAGTGATGACCCAATAAGTGACAGGGATGAATGCGCGGATTTCTCGTTCGCGTTCCATAATGATGCGAAGTGCGGGGGATTGTACGCGACCAGCTGAAAGACCATAACGGACTTTTTTCCAAATTAAGCCAGATAAATCATACCCCACAAGACGATCGAGAACGCGGCGTGCTTCCTGGGCCTGCTTAAGGTTGTCGTCAATTTCTCGAGGGTGTTCCAGAGCTTCTTTAATGGCCTCTGGTGTGATTTCGTGATAGGTAACACGTTTGATTTTTGATGCGGGAATTTTTGCTTTACCTTCATTTAGGATCTCAGAAATATGCCAAGCAATAGCTTCGCCTTCTCGGTCGGGGTCGGTTGCAAGTAAAATTTCATCGGCGTTTTTTGCTAGTTTGCGAATTTCATCGATGACATGTTCTTTGCCTTTTGAGATTTCATAATGGGGAACAAACCCGGCCTCAATATCAATTGCCTTCTTGTTACTTTTTGGTAAATCGCGAATATGTCCGACAGACGCGGTAACTTTGTATTCATTTCCAAGATACTTGGAAATAGTCTTTGATTTGGCTGGTGATTCCACAATAAGTAGTTTCATGTTCGCTAGTATTACACGAATTCAATTTTTTTGGCAAATTTTATTTATTTTTTATGTTAGATGAATTTCGCCGAGTGTTTCTTTTATTAACCCCTTAATCTCTAAAATTGATAGAGTGATATTTATCTGACTAATTGAAAAAACGTGAGATAGGTTTTCAATTAATTCTTCTTTAGGCATTGGTGAGTAAAGCATTTTTATTATCTGTAATTCGTCTTCTCCACAATCCATGTATTTTTCTTTAGAATTTTTATCAGTTTGTTTTTCTTCCGTTTTTAGTCCAAGTGCTTCAATAATGTCGGCAGGGCAGGTGATGGGCGTGGCACCTTTTTTAATTAACATGTGTGGGCCATAAGAGCTTTCTGAAAACACGGATCCAGGTACTGCTAGAATGTCCCTATTATAGTCAGATGCTAGTCGAGCTGTTATTAAAGTCCCAGATCGATCTACAGCCTCTACTATTAGAGTGGCATGACATAGACCGGCCATTATTCTATTGCGTTTAGGAAAGGTGTAGGGCGTGGCGATTGTGTTTGGCTCAAATTCAGAGATAAGTGCTCCTTCCGATTCGAGAATTTTTCTGGCTAGTTGAAAATGGCTTCGGGGGTACAGTACCTCTTCGTCGAGTCCTGATCCTGGTACAGCCACTGTTTTTAATCCGGCCGCCAAGGCGGCCTCATGAGCAATTCCGTCGGTTCCCAGAGCAAGACCAGAAACAATGACTATAGGCAAACCTACTAAACCAGCTATTAACTTTTCACAGATTTCTCTGCCGTAATGGCTACTCTTTCTAGATCCAACTACACATAACCACTTAAGGTCATCGTCGGGCATTAGCCCCTCTATATATAGTCTTTGTGGAGGATCGTTAATTTCCTTAAGCAATTTGGGGAAATCTTCAAAATTTATTATTCGCATTGTTATTGGTTTGTTAATAATTAGTAAATTCTATAATGATGTATATGAAATTTTGATAAAGGCCGGCTATTTTGTATAATGTTCTTATGTTAGACATTAAATTCATTCGAGATAATAAGGACATCGTTCAACAGGGGGCTGATAAGAAGCACGTCAAAATAAGTATTGATGAGCTTTTAGCTTTAGATAGTCGCCGTCGGGAATTGCTTTTATCTGTCGAAACTAAAAAAACTGAACAAAATAAAGTTAGTGATCAAATTACAAAGATTCAAGATCCAACCGAACGACAGAAAGTAATTACAGAGATGAAAGAGTTGAAGGTAAAAATGCAGGCTGAAGAAGAAGAACTCAAAGAAGTAATGAAAAATTGGCAGACTCTAATGCTTCAGGTTCCAAATATTCCAGACATGTCTGTGCCAGAAGGTGAGACCGACGCAGATAATAAAGAGGTGAAGGTTTGGGGAGAGAAACCTCAGTTCTCTTTTGAGCCCAAAGATCACCTAGAAATAATGACCGCCCTAGGAATGGTTGATTTTGAGCGTGGAGCAAAGGTTCACGGATTTCGCGGTTATTTTTTGACTGGAGCGGGCGCCGAACTTTCTTTTGCTATCTGGAATTATGCTATGCAATTTTTTGGTAAGAAGGGATTTGTGCCAGTCATTCCGCCAGCAATAGTGCGAAAGCAAAATCTGTATGGAACGGGACATCTTCCTGGTGATGTCGAGGATTATTACATGACTCAAGATGGTGATGCGTTGATAGGTACAGCGGAGATTCCTTTAATGGCTTTTCATGAAGGGGAGATTTTAGAGGCTAATAAAATGCCAATTAAATATCTTGGATTCTCACCATGCTTCAGGAGAGAAGCGGGGAGTCATAGTAAAGATGTTAAAGGTCTTATTCGTGTCCATGAGTTTTATAAATTGGAACAAGTGGTGCTTTGTGAAGCAAGTCACGAGACTTCAGCAAGACTCCATGAAGAAATTAATCGTAACACAGAAGAATTTATTGAATCTTTGAAGATTCCTTATCACACAGTACTTAATTGTGGAGCTGATCTTGGGCTTGGTCAGGTAAAGAAATATGATATAGAGCTATGGGTGCCAAAAGAAAATACATATCGTGAAATTTCTTCCGCTTCGTATTTTCATGATTTTCAAACTCGTCGATTTAACATTCGCTATCGTGATGAGGCGGGAGAACTTCGTTATGTTCACTCTTTGAATTGCACAGCCATCCCAACACCTCGCATTTTAGTTTCTTTGGTAGAAAATAATCAGAACGCAGACGGATCCATCAATGTCCCAGAAGTTCTCCAGCCTTATTTGGGTGGCAAAAAGATTATTGAAAAATGATTCAATCCCCGCGATTGGTAAAAAAAAATAAGCAGATAAAAATGAGGAGGCTTTTTGTTTGGCCTGCTGTTGTGATTATTGTCTGTCTGGTCATTGTCGAGCTTTCTCGTATGCAGTCAGTTTCCATCACGAGGGTAGATATTTCTGGTAATTCTGTTATCAAAGCTCCTGATGTAAGTGATTTGGTTGAGAGAGATCTTTCTGGTAATTTTCTGAAAATCTTTCCTAGAAAAAATATTTTTATTTATCCTCGCAAGCAAATAGAGAAAGATATTTTAGAGACGTTCCCGAGAGTGGATTCAGTCTCTGTTAGTCTTGGAGACAATAGGGCATTGGTTGTCGATTTAACCCTACGAAAGCCAGTTTCTCTTTGGTGTGCTTCTGCTTCCAGCACTCTCCCAGATATTCTTTCTGAAAGTTGCTACTTCTTTGATAAGAGTGGTTTTATCTTCGCCCCAGCTCCTAATTTTGAGGGACCAGTTTTTGTAAAATACTATGGGATTTTGAGTGGTGATCCGATTAAGCAGGTATTTTTAGGAGGGGAAACTGTCTTAAAATTGGGTAGTTTTTTAGATGGACTGAACAATTCTCTTAAATTAACAGCTACGGAGATTTATATAAAAGATGACTATAAGGAATATGACGTTTTTCTTAGTAATGGTATAGGCCTCTATATTAGTGGGGATATTCCATTTGAGGATTCCTTAAATAATTTATCCCTTTTTCTTAATAGTTCCTCTACTAAACAAATGGGTATTGGTAAATTCAATTACATAGACTTAAGGTACGGTAACAAGATTTACTACAAATTAAAAAGCTAAGGTATTTTTCCCTTCATACTTCATACTTTATACGCTATACTTATCAGTGATGATAACTCTTGTTACCTCATATCTATATTGGCATTATACGGAAGCTCTAAAAGATCTTTGGCAGCACCTCCGAAATTTTCTATGGTTTGTTTATCACTTTTTTTCCATTCCTGTCTTGTTCCACACTTTTTTTGCACCTTGGCGAAGAATGGGGGAAGCTTACCCTAGAGGTTTGGACATTCCTGGTTTTCTTTCGACTTTTTTTATAAACAGTTTGATGCGCCTCATTGGTATGATGATGAGATTCTTTTTGATACTGATCGGCCTATTCTGTCTATCAGCTACTTTTATCCTTGGTGTGATTGCTTTCATAATTTGGCTAGCTTTGCCTTGGTTCTCTCTGGTAGTTCTTTTTTCTGGTTTTCGACTTCTTTTTTTATAATTTAAAATTATTAAAATGACTTACGATGAATTTAAAACTAGTCTACGCCCCTTCAAAGCCGTTTTGGTTTTGGATGACATAGTTAGTCACAGAAGAAGGATTTTTTGGAGGGATGTTTTCGGTAGTGTGACTCTTTTGCTAATTGTTTTAATCGTTGTTGTTAATTTGAATTTATTTTCGTTTCTTTCCTTTTTGTCTCCATTTTTATTGAAGCTTCGAGGATTTCTGTTGATCTTTTTATCTCTCGATATAATATTTTTTATGTTGGAGTGTTTCTTTTATTCTTTCTATGAAAGATCTCTAGAAGAAAATATTTCTTTTTCTCTCGCGCGTCTCTTGTTTGTCGGCTCTTCCGAAGACTTAACCTTCTCCTTCTTTTCTTCTTATCTTGGTTGGCAGGTGGCGGATAGGTTGGGAGTCTCTCCTGAAGCTATGAATAATTTTTTAGGGTCTAGAAAGCAAACTTTTTCCCTAAATCAATTATCCCTTTCCTTTACTAGTGGTCAACGCCACGATGTTTCCACTTTTTTACAGGTTTTGTTTGAAAATGATCCTGATCTATCTAGCTTTTTCTTTTCCCTTGGCATTCAGAAGGAAGAGGTTGTAGCTACGGCCTTGTGGGTTGAGGAAGATTTGGAAGAGAGTATTTTAGCCAAAAGGTGGTGGAGAAGGGACTCTCTGGGGCGTATTCCTGGATTGGCAAAAAATTGGTCTTATGGGCAAACATTTACTCTAGAGCATTACGGATATGATGTCACTGAAGAAATGTCTTCACGAAAGGCGTCTGGACGTCTTGTTTTTATGAGGGACGAAATGAGGAAGTTGGAAGATATACTTTGTCGTAGCCAAGAAGCAAATGCTTTTGTTGTGGGAGACGATGATGATCAACGCCTAGCCATTGTCGAATCTCTGGCTAAGGCTATACATGATGGAAGTGTTTTGCCACCTTTGGAACATAAGAGAATATTTTTAATTGATGGCGTTTCTATTATTGAAAAAAATCCTGACAAGGCTTCCTTTGAGGCCGAGATGTCTCGTATTTTTACGCAGTCAGTTGAGACGGGTAATATAATTTTTGTTATAAGTCATTTTCCAGCTTTTTTGTTAAGTGCTCGCGCTATTAATTCAGATGTCTTTAGTGGTATTGATAGCTACGTTAGATCATCAGATCTACAAATAATCGGTCTCTGTGACGAATCAAATTTTCACCAATATATTGAGAATAATAAAGAAGTGATGGCACACTTTGAAGTTGTTCAGGTTGGTATTAAGGATTCCACTCACTTGATTGAGATGTTGAAAGAAGAGGCTGAGGCACTGGAGTCTTCAACGGGAGCTTTTTTTACTTACCAATCTATTGAAGCTGTTGTTGAAAGCGCCGAGAGATATTTTGCTGGGGCCTCGACCGCTGATAAAGCCAGAGACCTACTCTTAGAATTACCAGCCCACAATGCAAAGAAAGGAAAAAAGATTATCGAGCGTTCGGATGTTCTCGAGCTCATTGAAGTAAAAACTGGCATTCCTTCTGGGGAGGTTGGAGAATTGGAGAAGACTAAACTTCTTCGTCTTGAAGAGATTTTGCACCAAAGAATTATTAGTCAGAATGAGGCTATTGGGGCTATCAGTAAAGCTGTGCGACGATCACGATCTGATTTGCGTAATCAACACAAGCCAATAGGGTCCTTTCTATTTCTTGGTCCTACAGGTGTAGGAAAGACAGAGACATCGAAGGCTCTTGGAGATATTTTCTTTGGCCCAACATCGCCGATGGTGCGTCTAGACATGTCTGAGTTCAATGGTGCTGATGGTGTCGAAAAATTAATCGGTTCTTTTAAAGACTCGAAAGCCGGAATATTAGCTTCGGCTCTTCGCGAACATCAATACGGAGTTCTGCTTTTGGATGAATTTGAAAAAGCTCACAGCGATGTTTTGAATCTGTTTTTACAAATTTTGGATGAAGGAGCTTTTTCTGATATGAAGGGTGTTAAGGTGAGCGCTCGCAACATGATAATTATTGCTACTTCTAACGCCGGTAGTGATCTTATATTTGATATGGTTTCTAAGAATCGTGATTTGGTGGAAGCACACGATGAAATTATTCAGGCTATTATCTCTCGAAACATTTTCAAGCCGGAATTAATAAACCGATTTGATGCAAGTATAATTTTCCACCCACTCGACAACAATGATTTGAAAAATGTGGCAAATATTATGCTTACCCAATTTGCCAAGCGTCTATTTTTGAAAGGTCTAGAGCTAGAAATCAATGAAACCGTAATCAATTTTCTTGTCTCTAAAGGGACAGATCCTACTTTTGGAGCAAGACCTTTACAGCGTGCTTTGGCGTCTGAAATTGAGAGTCTGGTTGCTGATGAGATGATCAAAGGTAACCTAAAGAAAGGTTCTAAATTCGAGCTTGTTTCTGATGGTCTGCCAGACGGGCATCTTTGTGTTAAAATGAAGAAATAATGAGATTTAAAATAGGAGAACAGCACTGGCTGAGCTATGTTTTTTGGACGATGGGCGCCTTTGTGGTTGGTGCCTTTGTGTCTTTTGTTGTTATTCAAGCTTCCTCAATGAGCCTGGCTATTTTCTTTGTTCCTAAAAATGCGAATTCTGTTTTGTCTGATTCAATTCAGGCGACATCTTCTGACAAGGGCTCTAATGATTCTGAGGATGCTGTCTCTACAGAAGTGTCACAGGCCATTTTGTATACTTTAAAGACACCGACTACCAATTTGCATATTAGTGCCAAGTCCTATCTCATAGGCGATCTAGATAACGGAAAAATTATTGCCGAGAGTAATGGTACCACTACTTACCCAATAGCCTCTGTATCTAAACTCATGACTATTCTCGTGGCAAAAGAGGCTGATAATTTTCAAGATTTTACTACTATTTCTAAGACAGCCGTTTCTACATATGGCACACAAGGGGAGTTAAAGATTGGTGAAAAAATAAAAGTGGGAGATTTGGAGTATCCACTCCTTTTGGAGTCTTCTAATGATGCCGCCGAAGCTTTTGCCGAATATTATGGTTTACCGAAATTTATTACATTAATGAATCAAAAGGCTTACTCCTTAGGAATGATTAACACTAAGTATGAAGATCCGAGTGGTTTGACCCCTAAAAATGTTAGTACTACTGAGGACTTGTTTAAGTTGGCGAAATACATTTTTCAGGTGGTACCAACCATATTTGATACCACTAGAGTCCGACAGTATTCCATTTTGCACCATACATGGAGTAACGCCAATCATTTTTTGGCTCTTGATAATTTTGTCGGCGGTAAGAACGGCTTCACCGACGAAGCTCTTCAGACGACGGTTTCTCTTTTTAATGTCCAGTTGGGAAATGCACAAGGGGGTGATGGAGGCAAACACAACATTGTTATTGTGTTGCTTCGAAGCCAAAACCGCGAAAATGATGTTTACACTATCTTAAATTATATTCGTCACAACGTTCAGTTTGAAGGTGCCACCTCGACGGTAGCCACCTCTACTATTGACAGCACTAGTACAAAAAAGTAAGGTTTGGGAGAAACAGCAACAACTAAAATTTTGAAAGGAGAAAAATAGTAAATGCAGAATTCAAAAACCTTCGCAGATGATAATCTGCGTCGTCTCTCTGAGAACCCTTATCCGGGTTCTGGGGTTGTCCTTGGCACTGATGATTCTGGACAAAATCTTATCCAAATCCACTGGATCATGGGGAGAGACGAGAACAGTCGAAATCGCCTCATCAGTAGAAGTGGCGCCGAAGAGGTGCTTATCAAGGCGGTAGATGATTCAAAGGTTACAAACCCCTACAATCTTTTCTACGCTGCTATGGGTGAGGTCAGTCGGAACGGAAGATATGTTGTCAGCAATGGTACCCAGACCAACTCCGTCAGAGACAGTTTTTTTGCTCAGGAGTTTGATTTACTCAATGCTCTGCGGAGTCACAGATATGAGAATGACGAGCCTGATAACACCCCACGTATTACAGGAGTTTCCTACACAAGGGGTGCTTTCATTGCTGAATTGTCAATAATTCGCAAATCATCATTTGATGATTCTTGCCGGCGCTTCTTGTATCGCTACGAGACAATTCCTCAGGGGTTTGGTTACTTTGTCAGTACCTACCTTGGCCATAGTGAGCCATTACTTTCATGGGAAGGTGACCCTGAGTTGGTACCGATTGAAGGAGACATCGCTGACATCGCCAATTCTTATTGGACGATGCTCGATGAGAAAAACAGAGTTTCTTTGGTTGTGAAGCGTATTCCTGTGTCGACTCGTCCGGTACCGCAGGATTATCAATCCGAGATCTTTGTAATCAACAAATATGAATGATAGGGCTGACTAGTCTGTGGTAGTCCTTGCGATAATCTAAAAAGGTCGACGTTGCTCTTGCTCGTTGGCCTTTTCTTTTTAAATAAGGTAGATTGAAATTATGCTTTTTATAAATAAACAGATAGGAGAGACTCCGTTACAGGCTTTAGATCGTTTGAGAAAGGAAAAGCCAGAACTTATAAAAGAGACACTTAGCTATATTGGTCGTCTTGATCCGATGGCCGAAGGGCTCTTGCTTGTACTCGTCGGTGAAGAAAATAAAGATCGAGAGAGGTATCTAAATCTCGATAAAAAATATGAATTTGAAATATTGTTTGGTTTTGAAACCGACACTTATGATTTACTAGGCCTTGCTAAAGAAGACCTTCTACAAGGTGCTGTGGTATTAACTCCTGCAGCGAACGGGACCCCCTCCGAGTCGGCGAGGAGTGGGTGGAGAGCAAAGGAGATAATACCACAGCACCTTGTGGGGGGTTTTATTGGCAAGTTCTCGCAACCATACCCGCCTTTTTCATCAAAGCCAGTCAATGGGAAGCCTCTTTGGCAGTGGGCTAGGGAAGGAAGACTTGGAGAAATTGAAATACCTGCTCACGATATTGAAATCTTTGGTCTTGATTATTTAGGGGAACGGGAAATTTCTAAAGAAGATCTAATAAAAACTATTGAGGAAAATATTTCAAAAGTCACTGGAAATTTTAGACAGAAAGAGATAATTGATTCGTGGAAGAAGGCAATCGATGCTTGTGGTGATATAAACGGTCAGGAGACAAATTTTGCTTTAGCAAAATTTGCCGTGCATTGCTCAACTGGCACTTATGTTCGTCAGCTGGTGCAAGAGATAGGAAAACAAGTCGGTCAAAAAGCCACTACTTTTAGCTTAAAACGGCTAGAAATGGGGGTTTATAAAATTTAGCTTGCTTTTTATCTCACATTGTGCTATAGTTCTCCATGTCGAAGAAGGTTTCTCTAAGGTCATGTGTTCAAAAAAGAACGGCAGCGAGGAGGACGGTCGTCTATCGATGAATTAGTAAATTTTTGAAAAACACATGGCAAAAAAATTATATGTTGGAAATCTTGCTTGGGCTACCACTTCTGATAGCTTAAAAGCAGCATTTGCAGCAGCTGGCACTGTTGTTTCCGCTTCAGTTCTATCTGACAAGATGACTGGACGTTCTCGAGGTTTCGGCTTCGTAGAAATGGAAGACGCAGATGCTGACAAAGCTATTGAGATGTTCAATGGTAAGGACTTAGATGGCCGAACCTTGACTGTCAATGAAGCTCGCCCTATGACTGAAAGAGCTCCTCGACGAGAGGGTTCATTCAGCCGAGGCTACTAAGCTTAAAGCTAAAAAACCGCCCCTCACGGGGCGGTTTTTTTGTGCTTTTTTATATTTTATTTTCTTCCAGCCTTTGATCGATCAAGCTTAGTCAAAAGTTTCTTTCGAATTCGAACGGATTTTGGAGTTACTTCCAAATACTCATCATCATTCATAATTTCCATACCACGTTCGATTGAAATTGCGACAGGTGGTATCAAGTTAAGTGCTTCGTCAGATCCTGATGCTCGCATGTTTGTAAGTTGTTTGCCTTTAGTAGGGTTTACGTCAAGGTCATCTCCTTTTGTGACATTTCCAATAACCATTCCTTCGTACACCTCAGTACCAGGTCCGATATACAACACCCCACGTTCTTGGAGGTTGCTTAGTGAGAACCCAAGAGCTTTGCCGTTTTCCATTGATGCCATTGATCCAACTTCACGGTGTTCGATGTTTCCTACGTATGGTTTGAATTCAGTAAAACGACTAGAAAGAATACCTTCTCCTTTGGTATCTACAACAAATTGGTTTCTATATCCTAGAAGTCCTCGAGTAGGGATTTCAAAAATCATACGGATAATGTTTCCGTCCTGCTTCATGTTTGTCATGATACCTTTTCGTTTGCCGAGCTTTTCAATAACAGCACCAGAGACATCAGAAGGAACTTCGATGACAGCTTCTTCGAAAGGTTCTAGCTTCTCACCATTTTCTTCTTTAATAATTACGTGAGGTTGTGAGACCTGTAATTCAAAACCTTCTCGTCTCATGTTTTCAATCAAAATAGCGATGTGAAGTTCTCCGCGTCCGTAGACTAAGTATGCATCGCTATTTGTGAAATCAACTTTTAGACCAACGTTTACTTCCATTTCTTTTTCAAGGCGTTCACGAATTTGTCTTCCTGTTACAAATTTACCTTCGCGACCTGCAAAAGGAGAATCATTTACTAAAAAGTTTAGTGAGATAGTTGGCTCATCAATTTTAATAGAAGGTAGAGGTTCTTGATCGGCTGTGGCACAGACAGTTTCGCCGATGAAGATAGTAGGGAAGCCCGCGAGCATTATAATGTCTCCAGCTTCAGCTGTCTTTGTTTCTTTTTTAGCGATGCCATCAAAAGTATATAATTTTGTCACACGACCGCTTTCTGTTTCGCCGTTTGGTTTCTTTAAGAAGACAGTCTGACCATCGGAAATAGTTCCAGTATAGATTCGAGCTACGGCTAGTCGTCCAAGAAAGTTGTCATAGCCAAGGTTAAATGGTTGAGCTGTAAGAGGTGACTCTACGTCGTGAGGAGCAGCTGGCACTTTCTCTAAAATGATATCAAGCAGAGGAGTAAGGTCCTTCGAATCGTCGGTCAGATTTCTCTTAGCAATGCCTTCACGTCCAATAGCATAGACAGTGGTGAAGTCTAGTTGTTCGTCGTTGGCACCAAGGTCGAGGAAGAGCTCGAGTACTTCTTCGTGAACACGAGCAGGGTCAGAAGCTGGTTTATCGATTTTGTTGATAACCACAATAGGCTTAAGACCAAGCTCAAGAGATTTCTTGAGGACGAAGCGAGTCTGTGGCATTGGGCCTTCTTGAGCATCAACTACCAATAGAACACAGTCAATTGAACGAAGGACTCGTTCAACCTCGGATCCGAAATCGGCGTGGCCTGGAGTGTCTACGATATTGATCTTGGTATCCTTGTATCTAATAGAAGTATTCTTCGCATAGATAGTAATACCACGCTCTAGTTCGAGCGCGTTGGAGTCCATACTAACTCCTTCTTCCACCATTCCTGTTTGGCGCATCAAAGCATCAGTCAAGGTTGTCTTGCCGTGGTCCACGTGGGCGATGATTGCGATATTGCGAATTTCCATATTGAAGGTCTATTTAAACAAAAAAAATAGGCGTTGTCAAAGATGTCACAACAATTTATAATACTTTCATGTCGAACTTAGAATTTAATGAAATGTCTGTCGTCCAAACAAGTCGTGGAAGAAAGGCATCTGGGAAAAAATCTTTTATATTTGGTCTTGTCGAAAAGTGTGGAGTGCCGGAGAAAAACGTCAATAAGGTTTTGATAATTATCGCTGTCTTAGCCCTAATTTTGACAGCTGTAGTTCTGAAAGTGTCTTTTTCTGGTCCTCAGAGATTAACAGACGATCAATTAATGCAGTATAACAAGTCACATGCAATACCTAGACCGAACTCACAATAAAAAAGGTTTTACATTAATAGAACTTTTGGTGGTGATAGCCATAATTGGTCTACTGGCATCTATTGTCTTAGCTTCACTTAACACTGCCAGAGCAAAGGCTCGTGATACAAGAAGGATGGAAGATATAGCCCAGGTAAAGACGGCTCTAGAATTATATTTTAATGATAATGGAAATTATCCTTCCATCACCGGCAACAATTGTTTAGCAAATGGGTGGAGTCAATTAAAAAGTGCGTTAGCTCCTAAATACATAGCTTCTCTGCCAAACGATCCTCTTGGCGGTTCTTATCAATATTGTTCCAACATGAGTTCAAATTCTCAGGAGTATGCTATCTATGCCCAGATGGAGCTTTCTTCTTCTGTACCAGCAAGTAGTTTCAAAGGTGATTTTTTGACTAGTTGGGGAGGAGATGACATCACTACATGTTCATTGAGTAACGGATATTGTGTTGCTGTTTGTTCTGTTGATGCTCTGGATCAGTATTCATGTAACGGTCGCTTTTCTCCCATGCCTCCTAATTGCGGTACTTACTGGCCTACTTGTTTGTAATAAAAATTTTAAGCTTCTTGCCTTGTGCTATAATTAAACTAAATATGAAAAAGAAAATTAAAAATATCTTTAAAAAACCCATAGTCTATATTCCGGTCGGGATTATAATTCTCGGTCTGATAATTTATTTAATTTTTGGCCACAAGTCTTCTCCTTATCAGTTTGTGAAAGTTGTTCGAGATAATGTCACAGAAGCAGTTACGGTCACTGGTAATACTACTCCAGTTAGCAATGTTAATCTTTCTTTTGAAAGCGGGGGAACGGTTGCTGGTGTCTACCATGATGTTGGGTCTACCGTGTCCGCTGGAGATACTATTGTGTCACTTGATAAGCGTGACCTATCAGCTCAGTATGCACAAGCACAGGCCGCTGTGGACGCTCAACAAGCTAAGCTAGATTCTCTTCAAGCTGGGTCTCGTCCAGAAGATATACAGGTATCACAAGCTGCTCTTTCAAAATCACAGCAAGATTTGGCCAATCTATATTCTAGCGTAGCTAATACATTAAACACTGCATACTCCAGTGCTTTTGATGCATATTCAAATCAACTCAGCGGCTTATTTAATAATTCAAATGGTGGTAATCCTCAATTTGCGTTATCTGCGAATAATTCCCAAGCGGCTTCTGTTGCCCAAACAGCTTTAGTAAACGCTCATAATGAACTTACAAATTGGCAGACAGAAATTAGCAATATTCCTGTCTCAGTAGATCAGGCTTCTCTGGATAATCTTTTAGTTCAGGCCGGTGGTCATCTGGCTGTTGTTCAGGATTTAATGCGAAAAGTTTTTGCTATAGTTACTGACCCTGGCACTAGCGCTTCTTCAGTCACAGCTCTTACGGCCTACAAGTCGAGCGTCTCTGTTGGTCTAAATGAAGTCAACGCCGCTATTTCCTCAATAAATACTACTACGCAAGGTATCGCTTCGGAGAAGGCTGTGGTAGACCAAGCACAAGCAGCTCTAGCTCTTAAACAAGCCGGTTCATCAGCTCAGGATATCGCTGCAGAGAAAGCCCAGGTGGAACAGGCTCAGGCTAATCTGGATAGTATTGGAGTTAAACTCTCGAAAGCTTCTTTGATTTCTCCGATTGCTGGTGTAGTCACTGTGCAGAACGCTAAGGCTGGCCAGGTAGCAAGTCCAGGACAAGTAATAGCCACCGTTATCTCTGTTAATAATCTAGAAGTGGACGCATTAGTACCAGAGGCTGATATTGGCAAGATTGCTGTCGGTAATAAAGTTGATATGACCTTAGACGCTTTTCCTGGAGAAACTTTCACCGGCAACTTGTTTTATATTGATCCCGCTCAAACAATTACCGGCGGAGTTGTCGATTTCAAGATTAAAGTTTCTTTTGACAAGGCTGATACTAGACTAAAGAGTGGTCTAACAACTAATCTAACTATTAAATCAAAAGAAGCTGATAACGTTTTGGTCTTGCCTCAGTATGCTATTTTACAGACTGATCAAGGTACTTTTGTGGAGGTACTTCAAAACGGAAAAGTGGTTCAAGTTCCGGTCACTACCGGTATACAAGACGCTGCCGGCAAGGCCGAAATTCTCACTGGTGTTACTGAGGGAGAGCAGGTCATTAATGTTGGTTTAAAATAATTTGGCAAAAACTGATATGAGTTTAATAGAGGTCAAGAATCTTCAGAAAGATTATGACGATGATGGGACTATTACCCAAGCTCTTCGTGGTGTCAGTTGTAAAATAGATAAAGGGGAGTTTGTTTCTATTATTGGGCCATCTGGTTCTGGTAAATCAACACTCATGCATATTATGAGTTTCTTAGATCGTCCTACTGGAGGTCATTATACTTTTAAGGGAAAGGGAATTAATGATTTATCTGATAAAGAGTTAGCTCATGTTAGAAATGAGGAATTGGGTTTTGTCTTTCAGTCTTTTAATTTGTTGGGGCGTTCGACTGTCTATGAAAATGTGGAGTTGCCGCTTTTGTATTCGGAGTTAGACCCAGGCATGCGTCGAGAGAAAGTAGAGAAAGCTGTTGAGTCTGTTGGCCTTACTGAAAAACTCTACATGGCCGCCGCCAAACTTTCTGGCGGACAAAAACAACGTGTTGCTATTGCTCGTGCTTTGGTGAATAACCCAAATGTTCTGTTTGCTGATGAGCCGACTGGTAATCTCGATTCCAAATCAGGCGCTCAGATCATGCAAATTCTCGATGAGCTAAATGAAAAGGGTCATACTATTATTTTGGTGACTCACGAGACTACGACCGCACAATTTGCTAACAGAATACTTACCTTGAAAGACGGTATGATCGAAAGTGATGAGCCGGTTAAAAATAGGCGTCGCTTTCAAGAATTTTTCAAATAATAATTATGAGAATCAGAGATTCATTCGCAACAGCGTTGGGAGGATTAAAACACGGACGCATGAGAGCTGTTTTGACCATGCTTGGAATCGTGATCGGTATTTCCTCGGTAATCATTTTGATGTCTATCGGTCAATCTGCTCAAGATTATATTATCAATCAGGTGCAGAGCATTGGATCCAACTTAATTTTCGTTATTCCTGGTGGTAGTTCTGGTTCCAAATTTTCTGCGCCAGCTTCTTCACAAGGTATCGTTATAAAAACTTTAGTAAAAGCTGATTTGGATGCCTTAAAGAGGGAGACTTCAATTACTGCAGCAGCACCAGTGGTAAGTGGTCAGGCCCAAGCTTTTTATGGTGATAACAGTGTTAACGTTGGTTATCAAGGCACTACTGCAGATCTTTTTCCAATAAGGGCTCTTACCTTGAAAGAGGGATATGCGCTGACTTCGGATGATGTAAATGCTTTTAATCATGTGGCTGTCATCGGTCCTGATTTAGCCACGACACTTTTCGGCCGACTAGATCCTGTTGGTAAGTATCTTCGCTTAGGAAGTGTTTCGTTTAGAGTATCGGGAATATTGTCTAAAGGGGGAATTGGTCCTGGAGGTGTTGATCAAGGTAATATCGTAATAATTCCGATTACTGTCGCTCAAGGTGAGATGCTTGGTATTAATTATTACAACATGCTCGTGATAGAAGGTAACAATGATTACAACATCGATTTTGTTCAGAATCGTATTAAGTCTGTGCTTCGACAAAATCACGGAGTGACCGATCCAAACAAAGACGATTTCACCATTCGTACTCAGGCTGATGCCCTCGCTATCTTGGGAAGTATCACTTCTGTACTGACTTTGTTTTTGACGGCAATCGCTTGTATTTCGTTGGTGGTGGGAGGTGTTGGTATTATGAATATCATGCTTGTTTCTGTGACGGAGCGTACCAAAGAAATTGGTTTACGTAAGGCTGTTGGGGCAACAGATAATGACATCCTTCAACAGTTTCTTGTTGAATCAGTCTTGCTGACTTTCTTGGGAGGATTGATAGGTATTATTGTCGGAGCTATCGTAGTGACAGCTATATATTTCGGCGTTACTTTGTTTACTAGTACAGAATGGACTTTTGCCTTACCAATGTCAGCCATCCTAATCGCTGTTGCGGTCTCTACTATTACAGGATTATTGTTTGGAATTTATCCAGCTAGAAAGGCTGGTCGTAAGAGTCCAATGGAGGCGCTTCGCTACGAATAGCACAATCACGCATAATTAGAGACCGCTCCGGGGCGCTTGCCCAAGTCTTAGTCTCTAATTATGCGTGATTGTGCTATTCGTAGCGGGTGCGCTTTTATTTCTCTATGGTGCTGGTGCAGGCTGGGCAGCGGGTGGCTTTTATAGAAATACTTGTTTGACAAAATGGGCAGACCTGGGTGGTTGGTGTCGCTTCAGCTGGCTGTCGCTTTAACTTGTTGATTTGTTTGATAACCAGAAAGATGACAAAGGCGACGATTAAGAAGTTAATGATGTTGTTGATGAAAAGTCCGTAGTTGATTGTTGGTATTCTGTCAGCCTTTGCTTCTGCAATAGTATTGAAATGCTTGTCGGATAAGGCAATAAACCTATTTGAGAAGTCTAGCTTACCAGTGAGAAGGCTTATAAAGGGGTTGATAATATCATTTACCAAAGAAGTGACAATTGCACCGAAAGCTCCTCCGACAACGACGCCGACTGCTAGATCTATCATATTTCCTTTGATGGCAAATTCTTTAAATTCACTAATTATTTTTTTCATATTTATTTTGTCGGCTTTTTAATATTTCTCGTAAGCCAGGAATAAACGAGACGATTATTATAATGATAACGATTGGTAGAATATAGTGGTCGATATTTGGGATTGTATTTCCTAGAAAATATCCGAGGGTGAGAGCTCCACCAGCCCAAAGAAACCCACCCAAGCTATTATACATAATAAATTTTTTGTATTCCATTTGGCCAACTCCTGCCATTATTGGGGTGAAAGTGCGGATAATGGGGATGAATCTGGCAAGGACGAGGGACTGGCCACCTTTTTCTTCGAAAAAGGTGGCCGCTCTTTCTACATATTTTTTATTAAAAAACCATGAATCTTCTTTTGTAAAAATTTTGGGACCGATTTTTTTGCCAAAAGCATATCCTACCGAATCTCCCAAAATAGCGGCAATGATCACTCCTGGCAGAGTAATCCAGAAGGGGATGATTCCTTGTGATGCTAGTAATCCAGCTGTGAAAATTAGGGAATCACCTGGTAAGAAAAAACCAAAAAATAATCCAGACTCAGCGAAGATGATTGTTAGTAGGCCAGCTACTCCAAGAGTTTTCAAAATCAAGGTGCTGTTGAATATTAGAGAAATTGCAGCGATAAAAGACATGATGTTATAATAGCACTCTATGAAAAAAGTAGTATCAATTTTTATTTTAACCAGCATTATATTTTCTTTTGGTCTAGGAATCGCCTCCAATACAGAGGCGGCGACAGTAAAAGGTATATCTAAGACCAAAGTGGTTTCCACGAAAAAAGTAGCGAAGAAAGCCGTTAAAAAGAAAGCGACAAAGAAGAAAATAGTCCTTCGTAAGGAGCCGATCTTATCAGCTCCTCTCTTAAGGCCAGATCCATCCTTTAGAAATCACGCTACTAGCACCGCTACCAGCACATCCTAAAGTTATCCACAGTTCTCTCTTTGACAGGTGAACAAGTGTTCACTTATACTATACTCATATTAGTTAAGGCCCTCTAGGCCGCAAAACAAAAATATGAGCAAGCATAAAATATTAGATTCGATTACTAACGAGATCCACAATATCAATGATAGAATTGATAGAATGATCATTGAGGGTCGTCCTTACAATGGTCTAGCAAAGCGTCACAAGATGCTAGTGAAGCGTCTTAAGGAGGTCAATCAGAAGAGTTGGGGCCGATCATTCAGTTTCTTCTCTTTCCTATAAAAAATGTACCAAGATTATAAATCCAAGATATTAGCTTTCTACGAAAAACATCGGCGTATGCCAGTGTATAAGGAGATCATGGGTCTTGTGGGTTTTAAATCTCGTAACGCCGTCTACAAGTTAATAGACAAGTTGGTGGAAGAGGGAATTGTTTCCAAAGACAAACAGGGTAAGCTCATTCCTAATAGTTTGTTTGGACAGGTTCCCATGCTTGGGGTGGTTGAGGCTGGTATTCCTACTGTGGCGGAGGAGACATTTACAGATACGATGAGTTTGGACGAGTTTATACTTGGAGATAAAGACAAGACTTACATTTTGGAGGTTAAGGGTGATTCAATGATCGAGGCTCATATTACTGAAGGGGACTTGGTCGTAGTAAAGCGTCAGGATTATGCCAAGGAAGGTGAGATCGTCATTGCTGAAGTGGATGGTGGTTGGACGATGAAATATTTTAAGAAAGATAAGTCTGGCAGGTTCTATCTTTTGCCCGCAAATAAAAAGTACGCGCCAATTTATCCTGAGTCTGATATGCGTATTGCCGCAGTGGTAAAGGCTGTGGTCCGAAAGTTCTAATTTAGAATAGTAAAGACATAATAAAAACATCTTGTTAGACAGACTAAGACTTGGGCAAGCGCCCCGGAGCGGTCTGTCTAACAAGATGTTTTTATTATGTCTTTACTAAATCTTTAACAGAATTTCATTGCTCCTTTTTTATACTATTCCTCATGTCGAATGAGGATAACATTATCGAGATAGTCAGCTCTATTTTACAAAGAGCTATTTCTTTGGATGCTTCTGATATACATCTGAATCCACTCAAAGACATGTTAGAGGTAAAGTTTAGGGTTGATGGTTTACTTTGCCACTATGATTTTTTAAAAAAGAACCTGGAGCCAGAAGTTATTTCGCGCTTGAAGATACTTTCTGGTTTAAAAATTGATGAACACCGCCGGCCACAGGATGGGAGGTTTAAGTTCCAAGATGTTGATGTTCGAATTTCTATTATCCTTTCCTGTCATGGCGAGCGTGTTGTTTTACGTTTGCTCCACAATGGCCACAAATCTTTCGCTTTGAATGAGCTAGGTTTTAGTGAAAGTTCAGAGAAAAGAATTAAAAATGGCTTACTCAATCATTCGGGGCTAATTCTGTGCACTGGTCCGACTGGGTCTGGAAAGACCTCAACGCTATATTCTCTGCTTCAGATTTTATCATCTGAAACGAAATCTATTGTTACTCTCGAGGATCCTGTTGAATACTTATTCAACGATATAATTCAAATTCAGGTGTCTTCCTCGGGGAATGGAGGATTATCTTTTGTCTCAGGACTTCGGTCAGTACTAAGACAAGATCCTAATATTATTATGGTGGGAGAGATTCGTGATGAGGAGACGGCTAGAATTGCTGTCAATGCTGCTTTGACGGGTCACTTGGTTTTGTCGACCTTACATACGAATGACGCTACGTCAGCTATTCCGCGTCTTTTAGATATGGGTATTCCTGCCTATTTGCTGGGAGCAACATTGCGATTGGTAATTGCTCAACGCCTGGTCCGAGAAATTTGTCAGAACTGCGATACTTCTGCTGGGGGTTGTGATGTTTGTTTACATACGGGTTTTTCTGGGCGTACTTCCATTAATGAAGTATTACTTTTTGACGATGAATTGCTAGAAATTATTCATCGTCAGTGTCCACTTAGCAACCTAAGACAAGCTGCTGAAAGAAAGGGTATGGTCGGGATGAAAGAAGATGGGCTGGCCAAGGTTAATAATGGAGTAACAACACTAGAAGAAGTAATCAAAGCTGTCCATGATTAAAGATCATATATTTTTTCTACGGAAATTTTCTTTTTTACTTAGAGCTGATATGGCTCCGGTTGAGGCTTTAAATTTTTTGGCAGAGGGGAGTGGTAAAAAGTTAAGAAAGAAGATTGAAGAGAGTGCAGGATTGGTTGCTTCTGGGCAGGCCTTGTCTGCAGCATTCAGTGAGACCCTTCTTTTTAGGGATGTCTTTTCTGTTGAGCTTATCTCTGCTGGGGAAAAATCTGGTCAACTCATTCGTTCTTTGGATTATTTATCGCACAATTTGGAAAAACAGCGAGCTCTGCAAAATCAACTTATTTCCTCTTTAATATATCCAGTGATTATTATGCTGGGTACATTAATCGTTGCTGGTGGTCTGATTATTTTTATTTTTCCTAAAATCATTCCTATATTTACAAGCATGAACTTAGACCTGCCTTGGACAACGAATTTTTTAATTTCGTTGGTTTTTATTTTCCAGCACCATTTGGTGTTGTTGGTTTTTATTGTTTTGCTTTTTCTTGGTGTGGTGGGATATTTCTGGAAAAGTTCAGAAAGGATTAGATCTAGGGTTTTGATCATGCTTTTGAAATGTCCTCCAAGCGGTAATTTATGGAGGACATACTTTTCAGTTCAATTTTGTCGAATTTTTTCATTGCTACTTTCTGCTGGGCTCTCGGTGCCAGACTGTCTGTTGTGTACGAATAAAATGTGGACACAGGGGGTTTGTAGTCGAGCTCTGACTGATATCGGCGAGAAAGTTCAAAAGGGTAGATCACTTGGGTTTAGTCTAAATCTGCATCAAGACATTTTTCCTAAATTGTTGATCGAATTGGTTAGTTCTGGTGAGAAGTCTGGCAATTTAGCTTCAGCTTTTGAATACCTTTCCGACCATTATGAGTCCGAACTATCCAATATTTTAAAAACTCTTTCTATTTTGATTGAACCAGCCTTAATGATTTTTCTCGGCCTTGGTATTGGTTTTATTAGTATGTCCCTTATTACTCCAATTTATTCACTGACGGAGCATATAAATCTTTAAGAATGAGTCTACTGGATATCACTATCGCTTTTGCTATTTTAATTTCAGCTTTGTCTGGGATGATTTTATTAATTTATCTTGATCAGCAATGGCTTTTGATTGAGCCAATTAGATTAGCTGCTTCATCAAAAATACATCAAATCATTGGCCAAGAAAGACAGCTAGCCCACAATAATTTTGATGCTGTTGTCAGTACTACTACATCCGATGGAATTTATACCGAAAAAATTAGTGAGTCTCTGTTGAAAAATGATCTGAAGCAAATTGAGGTTGAATTATCCTGGCCGTCACAAGGATTCTTGAGAGCTGGGCATTTGTCTGAGGTTGCAACGGTGGCTGATTGGAGCGGACAATTAGCTAACCCCACCTGTCATATTACTCATAGTCAGTTTAATCTCAGTGGTTCACTTATGCTTTCTGCTAGTACTACAGCTACTGGTGTCGAAGCTCGGAACGATATTGTCTATCTGACAGCTGATTCTCCTATAAAATCAAAGAGTGATTTCTATATCATTAATGCCTCTGATAAAGATCATCCGATTATTATTTCAGAAATTGATACTGGTCCTGGCTTAATGGCCTTAGCTGTTCATGATAATTATGCCTATGTCGCTAATACTAGTATCAATGGTCAATTACAGATAATTGATATTCGTGATGTTCATCATCCTGTCTTGTTAAAGGCCTATAAATTGCCTGGAAATTATGGTGATAGCGGAAGTGTTGGGAATAGTATCTATTATCATCAGGGTTACATTTATCTTGGGCTGAAAAAAAGTTCGACTACAGAATTACACATTATTGAAGTCTCTGACCCCACCACTCCCAAAGAAGTGGGGCAGTGGGAGGCTAACACGACTATTCACTCCATCATTGCAAATGATAATTTGGTTTATATTGCTTCGCCTGATAATTCAGAGTTAAGAATTTTAGATGCTCACGATTTTTCTCATATTTCAGAAATTGCCAATTTCAATGCTCCTGGAGGGTCGGGCAATGGAAAATCTTTATATCAAGATGGTGAGACCATTTATCTTGGTCGAACATTTGGTAATAGTGAATTCTCTATACTGGATGTAAAAAATGATGATAAAAATGTTTTAAAAGTTTCAAACAATTCTTCTATTTCTCTAAAAACAAGCGTCGAAGATATTTTGGTTGCAAGCACTACAGCTTTTTTGGCTACCCTTGACCCAGCCAGACAGTTTCAAATTTGGAATGTGTCTGACCAATCCAAACCGATATTTCAAGACTCTTTACAATTACCGGCTTCGCCAGTGGCCTTGGCTTGCGATGGACAATCGATTTTTGTCGCCTTGGCTAGCAGTACTGCTCTGATGATTATTTCTCAAGCACAATAAAAATGAAGATCAAGAATACGAAAAAAGGTTTTACTTTGATTGAGGTTTTAATTTACATAGCTCTTACTGGTTTTTTGCTTGGTAGTACTTTTGTTGCGTTGATTCAGTTGTCCCAAGAATCTGATCGTATAAGATGGCAGGCTGAGAAATCTAATCAAGGAGGTTTTATTGCTTTGATTTCAGCAATTTTTCTCTCGATTATTATGACACTGTCGACCTTAGGTACCGAATACGCTGTATCTTTTTATGTTTCTAATGTTGAAAATAAAATTAATAATCAACAAAAACAAGAAAGGGTTCTTTCTAAGGCTGATTATGCCCAGGCCTTATTTCTAGAAGATCCAAATTATAATTTATAAGATATAAACTTCGTCATAAATTTTTTAACAAGATTTTAATTATTTTTCATCACTGGGTTGTAAAATTTCCACATGAAAAATATAAAAAATAAAAAGGGCGGCTGTCGTCGCGAGGGTTTTACTTTAATAGAAATTCTAATTGTTATTGGTTTGATTGCAATTTTGGCCGCGACAGTACTTATTGCTATTAATCCTTCGCGTCAGTTTAAATTGGCTCGCGATTCTCAGAGGACTGCCAATGTCACAGCAATTATTAATGCTATCGGACAGAATATTTCTGAAAACAGCGGCTCGTTTAAATGTTCTGGGGCGGTGACGGCTTTCCCAGCTACCAGCACAATTATTAAGAGCGCCAGCAGTACAGGTGGTTTTGATTTGGCTTATTGCGTTGTACCGACATATTTAGCATCTTTGCCGTTTGACCCGTCCAAAACAGGGGCGCATTTTGTGAGTGTTTCAGACTATGATACTGGGTATAGGGTATCTGTAGATGTTAACGGTCGAATTACGGTATCGGCCGATGGGGAAGTGTCATCTAGTACCATCTCAGTGACCCGCTAATCATTGCTTGTTTTGAAGACTTGGCATTTTTGATCATCTTTGTTATGATTCTGCCTGTCTACCATATTCCGCGATAGCTCAGCTGGTAGAGCGTCTCCCTGTTAAGGAGAATGTCCCAGGTTCGAGCCCTGGTCGCGGAGCAACATTGACTCTGTTAGAACCTAGTGTTAGTTTTGTTTTAAACAGAAAGGGGATAATATCCATGAAAGTTTCAAAATTTGGTGGCACCTCTCTGGCTGATGCAAATCAGATTAAGAAGGTCATTAACATCGTTCTGTCTGATTCAGACAGACAATACGTAGTGGTCTCTGCTCCGGGCAAGAGAAATCCGGACGATAGGAAAATTACCGATCTTTTCTATGATTGGCATCAGCTTTCCAATAGCCAGTCTTCATCAGAAGAGATCCAATCTGCCATAAGGGAGAGATATTCCAGGATCATCGATGGCCTTGGAATTAGTTTCAATCTTGAGGTTGAAATGGCAGACATTGCTCAAAAGATTGGCTTTGGAGGTTCGTCTGATTACGCAGCTAGTCGGGGAGAATACTTGAATGGCAAGATTATTGCAAAGGCCCTTGGGTATCAATTTGTGGATCCGATCAGTTGCATCTTTTTTGATAATAACGGTCGTTACCACGAAGCAGATGAAAAACTCCAAGAAATTCTTCGAGGTCAAAAGGCGGTCATTCCTGGATTCTATGGATCCATGCCTAATGGTTCGGTAAAGACCTTCGCTCGCGGGGGTTCTGACATAACCGGAGCCATTGTTGCTCGAGCGATGGGCGCAAGTCTCTATGAGAATTGGACGGACGTCTCAGGACTTCTAATGGCAGATCCTCGAGTGGTTGAAAACCCACGGAAGATAGATGTTGTAACTTATCGTGAACTCCGTGAGCTTTCCTATATGGGAGCGAGCGTCTTTCATGAGGAGGCCATGTTTCCGGTTCAGGAGGCGGGGATTGCTACTAACATCAGAAATACCAATGTCCCTACTGACCCCGGCACAACCATCGTTGTTGAGGGTGTTCAACAAAAGGAGGGTTTTGTGATTGTCGGAGTTGCTGGGCGCAAAAACTTCACTGTTATCACGGTGGAGAAAATGATGCTGAATCAGCAGGTTGGATTCATGCGGCGAATTCTTTCTATCCTCGAGACAAACGGAATCAGTTTTGAACATATGCCCGGTGGCATAGACACAGTAAGTATCATCATCGATGACAAGCAGCTTGAAGGAAAGCTTGATAAGGTTCTGCACGAAATCAAGGAGGAGTGCTCACCTGATAATCTTGTAGCCTTTCCCAATATGGCAATGATTGCTGCGGTAGGTCGAGCAATGATTAATACACCCGGTGTCTCCGCTAAGGTCTTCACTGCCATTGCGGAGGCTGGCATTAACGTCAGGATGATTAACCAAGGATCGAGCGAAATCAGTATATTCGTTGGAGTTGAAAACGAAGATTATGAAGCCACTGCCCGTGCCGTCTACGGAGCTTTTGTGAAATAACTTCTAAATGATTCACATGGCCGCTTTGCGTAACAACGTAAGGCGGTCATTTTTTATAGACCTCTCTCCCGTAACCACTTTCCGAACACCACCCCAGGTTCGGATCAAAGTTGACTTAATCATTATCAAGAGTAGTATCTTCAGTAACCCTCGATTATAGTTCTCCAGCAACAACCTGGCTGGGAGTCAGTGATTTCGAGGCTCGGCTGTGCAACCAATCCTATGATCGGCTGCCTCTTACGGGGCAGGGTCAACATGACCGGTCAGACTGGTTATGGTTTTAGTGCCAACACTGAAATAGGGCTCCGGCACAACGAGCACAGGGTTCCCTTTCCGATCCGAAAGGAAATGACGACTGGGTGGGCTCCGATAGACCTCGTGTCTGCTCGGAGCCCTTTTTTATTTTTCCTCTATTGCCTTCCAAACACTATTCCGGGTGCGGAGCCAAACTTGTATTTTCTAAATTAAAAATGTAATGTTCTCTTAAACAACTAGTGCCTGAAAGGAGGTGATTTATCTTGCATATTGTACTTCTTGAAAAAGAATTTGAGGAAGCTGAGTTATTCGTAGAGAAGTTCCAGAGCGTCTTCGATTCTTTCACAGTGACCTATTTCGAACATCTCGGAGACTTTCTTATGGGATATGATGATTTACCAGCGATCGATCTAATCATCACTGAGGATCGTCTATCTCTTATGGCGGTGAGAGATGACCATGACGAATGGTCGGCTAAGCTCAAAGAACATCTCCCTGAAGTTGTCACGGACTGGAAACATGACGAGGCGGCACTTAGGACACTGAGACATTTGAGGAAAAGTGGCTTGAGCATGCCAATGCTGGTCTACACCCACAGTGAACGAGACTGGCTAGATGCAGAATTGCTTAATGACCCATGGGTTACTTACTGCCAAAAGGATTCATCCTGGTATGTCCTGCTAAACACTGTCCGGTCCATTCTGGCGGTTCCTGTCTAGTTTCTTAAAAAGGCCCACAGCGCTTGTTGTGGGCCTTTTATTTTTTACTCATAAATTGCGTTCCGAACATCACCCCAGGTTCGGAGCAAATGAGTCTTGTGAACGTCGTGAATTTCTCTGGTATACTCTCAGCATGAAAATACTTTTTGTCTGTAAGGGAAATATGTGTAGAAGCCAAATGGCTGAAGTTTTCTACAATAGCCTGGTGAAAGACGGTTCTCTAGCAGAGTCAGCAGGTACTCTTCCTGGTATTCCAACAGAACCAGAAGGGTGGCAATTAGATCAGATCCCATATTTGGGGAGTACACTTTCTGTTATGAAAGAGATGAATTTTGATATTTCAAAAAATAAGACAAGGCGAGTTACCCCATTAATGGTTCAAAATGCAGATATAATTATTAGTATGGCTGAAAGGGAAACCATCCCGGATTTTTTGCTTAATTCACCAAAGATGATTTATTGGGAAGTTCCTAATCCTGATGGCACCTTGGAATCTGTTATGTTGGCGCGGGACATTGTTTGGAAGAAGGTTAGTGAGTTGGTTGCTACGAACGCGTAGATATTTATTTCCGAACATCGTCGGAGGTGTGGAGCCAATTTTTCGCTCATATTTCTCAACGCATATTTTGACACCCTGACTAGGGTTCGAACTTTTGGTATAATCGAAGAGCTAAAACTCTTGGGGATTTTTTTTATTAATTAAATAATTTACATGGTTGATTACACCAGCATCGCTCAGATTTTACGTATTAATGGTCTAACTGAAAAATCTTCTCTAGAAGAAATTCAACATATATTAGTAGCTCTTAAGTACTCTTCCGAAGACATAAATCAATCTTTAGGGTTGTTGAAATCACGTGGTTGGCTTACAGGAGTAAGTGCTACTCCTATTGTGAATACAATACCTGCACAAGCTGTTCCAACCTCAAGTGTCATGAATGTGATGCCTGTAGTGCCACAGTCTTCAATGAACAATGCTATAAGTCCTGTCTTTACAAAGCCTAGAAAATCTTCACCACTTGTCACGATTGCCTTAGTAGTTTTCATTTTGTTTGTTGGAGCGGTCGTTGCTTTTGCTTACTTCAAAAAAGTTGGACCGTTTAAAATTACTTCTACAAAAATTTTGTTAGAAAATTCTCAAGGGGCTTCCTCAACCAATACTCTGGATTCTAATTCTGCGCTTGGTCAAATAGGAGGTGTGGTCACATCGACACCTACAACAACTAGTAAAGTTTCAACAAATTTAATCACTCCCAATGCCGGTGATGTTAACGCATCTGAACTACTAGAAGGGGGATCTGCTTCAGTTAAAATTGCTCCAAATTCTAAAATGGTTCAAAACATCTTGATGAGTCCAGGCTCGAATCTTCTTTTTGTGGCTGGTTGGAAAGGTGATGGTCTTTCTTTAACGCTGACGAATCCTCAAGGTAAGGTAGTTGATTTAACAGCTAATAAACCTGTTGATGTGTCGAGTAAAGGACCCTCTGGATCTGCGAATCCGATTTTTATGAGTAACAAGGGAGAATTTTCACTGATGTACACCCTTGATGGAAATGTTCCTGCTGGAGTATGGAAACTTACAGAAAGTAACTCTGGTAGTAAAACTATTGATTTTGGGGTAGAGAGTAGTGGTAGTTCAAACATTATTGTTGTTCCGAATCAAACTGAGAATGGTATGTCTGTTATTAAGGTCGGTTTTGGTCAAAGTGCTTATATTTCAGCTGACGTTGCTGAAAATACTTCTGGTAAACCATTGGGTAGTTCAAAAATAACTCCAGCTTATTTATTAAATCTTAATGTCACCGCTACCATCATTAACACCACTGACCCCAAGCCGGTAATTGTAAAAACAATACCCATGACTAACGTCTCTAAAATGAACGGACTCGTTGTTACTGACGGCACATCACCTCTAGATAAGAATGCTTACATGTCTGGTTCAATCAGTGGTCTAGCACCTGGAGAGTATAGTGTTTTGTATACTATTAAAGGTAAAGATTCTGAGGGGCAAGATATTGCCGAACAATCTTTTGGTATAAATAGCGGGCAACATATATATGTTTCCACTGGCGATGCCTCGATATTAAAACTTGATGATAATGGGATAGACACTGTTGGCAAAGGACTGACAACTGTAATTAATCTTGGTTTTTGGCTGGAAGTTCAAAAACAAGGTGTTTATAATATTTCTGCAAAAGTTGTTTTCCCTAATGGAAAGGTTGTGGCTGTGGCAACAGGTAATTTTAGCGGAGTAGTGGGAGCTAGCAGACCGAATGTCTTATTGGATTCCACTGAACAGGGTGGTCTGATGACTAGTGGAGTGTATAAGGTAAAAGATATTGAAGTTTTTGAGATGGTTAATGATGAAATCAGGTGGGTGGATACCTACCAAGGAGATAATGGGGACGGTATTTACACGACTAAAGATTATAGTATTAAATAGAAACTGAATATTGACTCTTGATGGCTGGTCGAGCATCGTCTAGGGTGCGGAGCCGATTTTTTTACCCATGTTTCTCGACACAGATTTTAACACCCTGACTAAGGCTCAAACTTTTGGTATAATCTGAATTATGAAAGAAATAATAAATTCTATACCAGCTGACAATAAAGATGCAGTTATAGGTGAGATTGGGAGTATTCTGACCGAAGTTTCCGTGATGGGTTTTAATGATTATGAGATCCCGACACTTCAAAGATTGATGGAAGATGTTAGGACTGGTAAGGTTGATCCTCAAGCCGCTTTATCTCAGGCTAGAACAATTATAAATTCAAAACAGGATTATCATTAAGAAAAACGAGCAACCTATGCAAAAAATTTCAACCCGTATCTTTATATGTGCCTCAGTTGCTTTCGGTATAGCTGGCATCTGCCTAGTCTTATTTGGTGGACAGAATGATAACTCCCATATAAATCAAGTTATCATGAGAATTATTATGGCTTGTGTTTTTGTTATACTTCCATCTTTTGCGCTTAGTGTTGCTGGTAAGTATCTTAGCGATCGATAAAGTATCTGAAATTTTTGGTATAATTTTCATATGAAAGATATCACCCTTCATTCTAAATGGTTTATCAAAGCACCTATTTCTGAGGTGTCTGAGATGATGACTGATTTTGAAAAATTCCCCGAGTATTTCCCAAAAGTTGCGGAATCTATACAAATCATAAAACGTGAAGGGAACCATTTGGAAATGGAGGCAACTGTTAAATCGTTCGGCCAAAAATTTCCGGTAAAAATGAAAACAGAGATCCTCTCTGGACGTGGGTATATTTCTGATAACGAAAGCCCTAAATTTGGGACTTCTGGTCATGAGGAATTGTTTCTCTCTGAACATGGAGATGGAACTATGATTGATTACACTTATCAAGTCGCCATCCATAAACGCTGTCTTCGTGTAGTTGCGCGACCATTGATCGGTTGGTTTTCCATGAAGTACTGGCAGAAAGCCGTTATAGATGAACTAAGAAAAAAGCTCGAGAAATAATTTCTTTTGTATTTAGATAGGACGGAGCTTGTCTTTTTTAACCGCAAAGGGTAATGTCTAATTGAAAAATCCTAGAGCATAAAGTTTTAGGACAAACTTTTAGAAAGGGTTTGAAGTATGATCATAACTGTAATTGCTTTCCTTTTGTTCTTGGTCTGTCTGTTTTTTACGGGCGTGGCCATGTATGGTAGCTATCTAAGTGGCATCTATGAGTTTGGTGCCCTTAAGCCAGACCATCCGAGACTTCCATTTGCAACCAGAATGGTGGAACAATGTGGCTCTTTAAAAAAGTTTCAAAGTTCCGCAAAGACTGGTATCGAGATTTTCTTTCCGTTAGCTGTTCTTTTTGGCTACATCTTCTTCTCCAGACTTTAACAAGAAAGGGGGTTGCTTATAAAAATCTTATGTGGAAACAAAAGAATCATCCTCCTTGTTGGCACTTCTGCTATAAAGATTGGGAAGATTCGTTTAATCCGGTGTGTCTCTCGTTTTTTTATTCTACCTTTTTCGTTGAGATTACGTGAAAGGTTTTTTAAAAAATATGGACCTACGTGGAGGGAAGCTATCATCCGTGATTTGTTTGCTGGCTTGTTATCCAATCGTAACGAATATCGCTACTTTCAGGAACATAAAGACGATCGAGTAATGCCGACAATCAGTCAGTTTTTGCTAGGGAGTGTGGTTGTACAATTACGAGGACAACCGATCTCTGGTGAAGAAATAATAAAAGAGTTTCCTCAATATCAAAGCGATGCCTACAGAAAGGCAGATATTTGCACTTCGACGCAGTTTTGTCGTCATCCTGACGGCACAATTAAAATTGTCGATTATGGTGAGCCAACAACGATTAGTCTCTTGCAGGAAACATCAAATTAAATCCGCCATCTCAATGCTCAGGAGAACCCCTGTCACGAGATGGTGGGTTTTTCTTTTTTACCATGGCTAGTGTGGGTGGATAGATAACGTCGGGTAAAATTTTACTTTCTGTAAATTATATCGTAATGTCTCAGGTGGGAAAACAAGTCATGGTTATGACTTAACAAATTGAAAGGGAAATAAGATGTCAATTTTAGAAGCTATTTTGCCACGTAAGGGGATTATCCCCGCGCGGCCAAAGTCATTGTCTAAGCCGTCTGGCGTAGAGACCGATTCGACGCTTGATGCTGTTGTGCAGCTTATTGAGCAAGGGAGGGCTGTCGCATTTGGAGGCGTATCAATTATTGGGAAGGAGGGTTGTTTGGTATACGTTATAGGCCTTCTCAAGGTAAACGGCCAGTTTTTGCAGGGGTGGATGCTGTACATCGATCATCCCGAAAAAGATTCTGATTTCAACTTTATTGATTCCTCTCGTTCTCCGCTGAATGAGTTGCCATTTCCTAACACGATTACATACTTCGTGGCGGAAGCAGATGAAAGTCTTATTCGTTCTGATGCTCCGCAGCAAGAGTTGCAAGACATTGCACGTTTTGTTGTGGCTTTCATTAGTGATGATGGGCCGCCTGAAGGCATAGACTGGAAATAGGACACAGAGTGTTAAATTTAACCAAGGAGTTTTTTTGAAATCAATCATCTTTGCTCTCATCGGGATCACGCTTTATGCTGTGCAAAACGCAATCATCGACGTGAAATTGAAGCAATATTCAGCCGTGAGTTTGTTGGTGGGATTTTATCTCGTCCTACTTCCTCTCGGCGTCTGTTTGCTTTTGTACCAAAAATCAACGGGTCAACCGATGGCAATGCCATCTGGAAGTTCGTTTAAAATTTTGGTCGCGGTAGCGGTAATGTTTTTTGTTGCCGACTTTTTTTATGTTGGCGCATACACAAGCGGTGGTAATGTGGTGGTAGTCACTATTCTCTTTGTCTTGATGCCAGTGCTTGGAGCATTAATCAAGTTCCTCTGGGTTAAGGAGGTACCAACCCCTTATCATTTTGTGGGATTTGTGTGCGCCGCACTAGCAATCTTTTTTATCGCTATTGGTAATTCGAAAAAGCCAATTGAGATAGTGAAAAGAAATGAAGGGGAAAAGGTTAGCAGACGTTCAGAGTAAATTTGATCGTTTATAACTATTGTAATACCCTACGAAGTGAAAAAAAGAAAGGATGCCAATGACAACATTCTTGTCAGTTCTCGGTTGCATTTTTGCTCTACTCATTGCTCTGCCCTTGCCACGATTTGTGTTGGGCATTGCTCTGTGTTGTTTATCTGGTGGAGGGGCGTGGTTGTTTGCCCTTATACCGATAACAATTGGTGGGTTGATAATAGACCTTATCTTCTCATGTAAATGATCCAAATTGGATTCAAAAGACCCAAACCTCGTCCAAACCGAGGGGCGGGTCTTTTTTATAAAAGAAAAAAGGGCGCCCAATTCTCTAGCTGTTAGCTGTTGAATTGGGCGCCCTTTACTGATCAATTGAATTTGTTAGCCGATGAAACCAAGTTGATCTGGCCAAGAACCTAGTATATTAAAACTCATTGGTGTTGTCCTTTCTTTGTTGTTCTCTGTGTTTTTTCAGTGTAAATTTTATAAATAATTGTAGAATTGGTCAAATGTATATTTGATGTATAATGTTGTGTATTATAACTATATCCAAAATATTATGAACGAAAGACCAGCAAGTGATTTTATACATGAAGGTGTCCAAGACAAATTAAATAAAGCAATAGCCGAAGTTTTAAATGAGTACAAGATCCTTATAAAAGATGAAAAAATAAGTGCTCCAGAATTCGTACAACTTGTCAGGGAGAAAATATTTGGAGAGAAGGGGATCAAATTTAATCTTGAGGAAGATAAACCTGATTCCAAAGGTGATCCAGCTACTCAGTCATTGATAGATCATCTGAACACAATTTATACGCCGGAAGCTATATTCCAGTCTGTTGTAGGAGATCCGGATGCACCAGATTTTTTAAGGGAATTGCTTGAGGACGAATATATATCACCTAGATAATAAAAAACACCGCGCTATTGAAAAATAGCGCGGTGTGGAATTAGGTAGGGTTCTTGTTCTGCCCTTGACGCTTTCGCGAGAGGTGCAATTATCCTTTTAGGGAGTTCTATCTCCAACCTTTATTCCTCATCACTTGCCGGGTCTCGGTAGGTCTCTCTCACTTGGTCTATTAAAACCTCGCGGAAGAGTTCCATAGCTTCGGCTGTAGTGATACCTATTTTGGCTGCGATGTTACCGACACTGCGCCGAGAGTGTCGGTACAGAGTGATGCCGGCCTTGTATTGATCTTCTGGGATATACATCCATGTAAGCCAGATCATGGCAATTTGTCCCCATTGAGACTTCGTCCATCTCGACTTTTCCTCTCCTCTAAACTGCTCAATGTCTTGTCTTAGCTCGTCAATATCCACTTGTTTCTCAAGCTCCCGCTCAAGGTGGTGCTGAAAAATATGGATATGTCCGGGCAACCAGAACTTACGCATCAACATCATCGCTATTTCTTCTTTTCTTTCTGAGTCCAATTTAATCACCTCCTTCTAAGGAATGAATTCCTGTTTCGAGCGCATACTACAATATTTTTGTGACGGAGGTCAATTATTTATAATGGTAGATCCCTATCACATTTAATTGTGCCAATTACTTGATTTTTTTGAAATATGTGTTAATTTACATTAAAATCAAAATGCTCTTTTTGAGCCAAAGGAGGACGTTTTCATGTCGGTTAAAACTAGGAAACCAAGTAACGCTTATCTAATTATCTCCGGAGCAGTTAATAAAATAAATGGTACATCATTTACTGTTTCCGATCTTTGCAGTATTCTCCCTTCGGGCGTTCGGAGAAATACAATCAGTACCTTTTGTCGGCAGGGAGTTAAGAGAGGTTTTTTGAGGGCTACTCACACTGGCCACTGCTTAAGCTATTCTCGAATTTCTCGCTGTAATCCAAATTCAAGTAAGGGGTCAGTGGCGGAGGCCACTTTTAAGGTACTTCTGGAATATAGACATACATATCTTGATACCAGTACACTCCATGAGTTGGTTCAAGAAATTGTGCCGACAGCTAAAAGGGGATCATTGAAATCAATTGTCTATGTCTGGCGTCGTGGTAGATATCTACAGTCTTCTGAAAAAGGATACCAACTTTTTCCAGGAGTTAATGAAAGACCTCCTGTTGTCTGTAATATCTAAATGAGATGAAGCATCTCTGATCTTTTAAAAAACCAAACTATCTCAAGGGTTCAATTCCTGCGAGGTAGTTTTTTTATGATACAATTTTGGTATTAGATCTTAATATTAAACTAAATGAAAAAAATAATATTTTCTCTTCTAATCGTCATTTCTATTGTTTCCTTTAGTTTAGTCCGTGCTCAAGGTCAATCTAGCATAAATTCTCTCAACTCTCTTAGTAAAAATCTACCTCGTTTGTATATCAATAATATTTCTCTTGGTGGTAGCTCGTATGGGGCAGGAGACACCATAAGCGGTTCATTTGATGTTCAAAATAGTGATGCCAATGATACTCCAGACTTAAACTACATGGTCTCTCTTGTTGGTTTAGATCAAACCGGTCACGTGGCCAGATTAATTTATGATTCTCAAACAAAAGGTCCTATAAGTATTTCTTCAAATTCCACTAAGACAATTCCTTTTTCTTATAAACTGAAATCAGCACCAGAAGCTAACAATCTAGCTATTCATATTCGCGTAATAATGAAAGACGGCACATCTTTAGCTTGGCAATTAACACCAATTAAAATCTCTGGTGGGGAAGTGATGCTTGATGTTGCTAGTGCCCACGTTATCTTGAATGGTAAACAATATGGTCTTCAAGAGGGTCCGACAGTTAAGTCCAATGAGAAGATTTCCTTTCTGGGAGTGTATCTAAATAAAGGTTCAACTGACATATCTCTAACTCCAGTTACTACCTTTTTCGACAAGACTAATCAGCCGGTAGCTGGGATGAATTCGCAAAGGGGAAGCAGTCTTGTTTTTTCACACAATGCTTCTACTACTGTTACAATTGATTTGCCGGTCGCGACAATGAAGGCTGGTGTTTATCTCGCAAAAATATCACTTGTTGATTCCAAAGGAAACGCTAGGGCTCCTGATTTATATGCAAGATATATTGTCGGCGGAGACATTATTAACATCCAGTCGGTCTATTCTGACACTAGTTTTCCATTAACTAAAAACCAAAACATTACTCTGTCAGTGGGATATACTGGCGACCCGTTGGATATTACTAAATTTAAAGAAGTTATTTCTACGAGTACAACCAGTGGTGGAGCTCCAACTAGTACAATCAAATTCGAGAATATTAATGCTACTGGTTCATCAACCACTGTCATTGCCGATCTTCAAATTAAATTGTTAAATCAAGATGGTCAAACAGTAGCTAGCACTACTTTGAGAAATCAAGCTTTTCTTCTCACTGGATTTATGACAGTCCCAATGAGTTTGACTGGTGACGCTAGTTCGTCTTTAGCTCAGATTGATATATTGAAGGACGGTAATATTATCGCTCAATATTATGGCAATGTGGTTTATGATGCTGAAAAGCAAATTACTGGAGTTGTCACTCCTAGTAGTAGCCGTAATCTTTTTGTGCCTATTGCAATCTTTGTAATTATATTGATAGTCATAATTGTTTTGGTCTTTTATTTTTTAAAGAAAAAAAGAACACCTGAGGCTGTAGAACTTCTACTGTTGGTAATAATTTTGTCAGCTTTTATTTTGACGGGGGCACGTGTTGTTAGGGCTCAATATGTAGTGACAGGATATAACGATGTCGGCAACTTTGGTCAGCAAGAAATTATCCTTACAGGAGGACCTCCGTCTAGTGTTACTACCGGTCAAACTTTTCCTGTAACTGTGACTGTGATGAGTGTCGCGTGTTCTAACTCTTCAGGCTATGACGATGTCACTGTTAGTTTTAATGGAAAGAATTATGATTCGGGTCAAGTGACAGCTAATAATGTTACTAACCCAGGAGTTACGTCTTATTACAATCCTTATACAGACATCTATCTGGGTACTTATACCGCTCCAAGTACTGCTGGTGTTTCCCATTTTAATACCAATGTCCATAATTATTGGAATATACCAAGCCAGTGGGATAATTATATCTGTGGTGGGGACTATCTAGGATACTATTATTATAATGCGTATGATGATGGTAACTATTGTAGTTTTGAATACCATGTCTACTATGAAGTTGGTGGTTACGATGATATAGGTTATCTTTATGGCTATTGGCCAGTCACTACCATAGCCTCATCTTGTACTGGCCCAGATGGTTCAAGTATTGCAAACGGTGCAAGCAAGACATATTACAGCGCAACCAGTTCTCTAGCTTGTGTAAATATTGCTCAAACAAGAACCTGTAGTAATGGTACTTTAAGTGGCGGTTCAACTTATCAGTATGGCTCCTGTGGAAATTCCTGTACTGGCCCAGATGGTTCTACTATCCTAAACAATGGAAGTAAGACATATTACAATGCGACCAGTTCGTCAAATTGTGTTAACGCCTCACAATCTAGGTCGTGCACTAACGGCACTCTTTCTGGAACTTATACAAATGCGTCCTGTTCATCGCCAGCTATACCGTCCACTCCAACCCTAACCGCCGCGACCAGCCCAACTTGTGGAGGTGGTGTTAATTTGTCATGGAACACTGTTAGCGGAGCTTCAGGCTACTACATATACAAATCATCAACTTCTAATGGTACCTACAGCAAACTTTTCACTGTAACATCAGCCACATCAATATCGGACATGTCAGGCTCTGGGTACTATAAAATTACTGCCTACAACTCTGTCGGAGCAGAGTCGTCTGCTTCGTCGCCAGTTCAAGGCACGGCTTCTGGAGCTTGTCTGCCAGCCTCTGTTAGTCTCACTCCTTTAAAATCTCCGATTACCACAAATACTTCGTGTACTATTAGCTGGTCAATTACTAACGCGACCTCTACTTGCAGTATAATTGGCGCCGATATCAACGGAACGGGCAACAATATTTACACTTTCTCTAGTTCTATCACTACAGGATCGAAAACAACTGGCAACCTAAGCTCTTCAGCCTCCTACACACTTTCTTGTATGGGTCTTGATGGTAAATCTGTTAGCACTAGCGCTACGTGTTCAATAACACCGAAGATAATAGAAAATTAAGGGGATTGACATTGTTGTATTAGTTAAGGCTTTTGTGATAAAATATTGTCATGTATAAAAAACTCTCGCTTTTTATTTTTGTTACTATATTTTCATTACCATTTTTTGCTTTAGCACAAGGCGTATCGACTAGCACTGTAAATTGTTTTGACTATTACAAATTTGGTAGCGTGCAAGTCACAGCTGAATCGGAAACTAGCAATGTTGTTGCCGGTAATAAAATTAATTTTGTTGGGACTATTAAGAACTCTAACTCATACCCGATAGTAGATGGAACAGTCGTTGTGAAAATATTTAGAATGCAAGCGGAGCAGAATGCAAATGGTCCATATGTGATTGATCAGTTTGTAGCAAAAGATGGTGTATACATTGGAGCAAGTAGCACACAGAAGTTTGATTTTTCATGGAATGTTCCTACTTATGCAAAAAGTGGAGATTATCAAATCGCCACTTTTTTCACATCAGGTAAGGAATTTAATCTTCTTGGTCTGACATTTACTGATGATATTGTGGGGAATCAATTCAATTTTAAAGTAAGTGGAAAACAAGAAAAGATTGTAGAGTTTGATAAAAATAGTGTAAAAATAAATAATACTCCATATTTTTTTGCAGCCTTTCCTCCAACTGTAGACACAAATAAGGATGCGGTTGTTACAGCTAATTTATTAAATGAAACAGATCAGAGTCAGCAGGTTAAAATAACATGGAAGACTTACTGGTGGGATGCACAAAAGGAAGAAAATCTTTTAGATACAAAAACAGAAGATGTTAATCTAAATGAAGGTGAGAAGAAAAACATATCTTATACGATTACAGATACTACGCATTCAGTTTATTTAGTTGTCGCTGAAGTCGATTATAAAGACACGAAATCTATTCTTGGTGCCAGATTTACAAGAAATGGAATCAATATCCCCAGAATTAATTTCCCCGCAGTTACATCTTTTCCATTAACAAAGGGCACTGGAACAACCCTTTTTTCTTGTCTTCATAATACAAACAATGGCGACATAGAGAATGGTTCGCTTTCTTTGAAGTTAGAAGATTCGAGTGGAAAGGTTTTTCATGATTTTACATATAATGGAAAGATCACAGGGGAGATGATGGGGGTAAAAGATGATTTTGTTCCAAGTCAAAGTTACGACAAGTTTTCTCTTGTGGCTGAACTGTCTCAAAATGGAAAGGTGATAGACACAGCAAGGATGGATTATGACTGTAAAAGTATCGACCCTTCGAGATGTTTACCGACGAGCAAGATTAATTTATCCGTCGCTGTCTTTTTGGTTATCTTATTAATTATTGCTTTTGTGCTTCTATTTATTTTTGAAAAAAGAAGACATAAAACAATTGTTGCAATATCTATAATTATTATCTCTATTATAACAATCTCGTATTTGGGTAGTGCGTACAAAGCTTTTGGTCAAACACCTTCGTATAATTCTGGTGGGGGTGCTAGCGTGGTGTGGAATTATAGCAATCCCGGGTCCCTGTATACTTTTTCTCCAATGGGAGCTTTTTTGCCAGTTTTGTCACCAACCTCTGTGTCCGTGCACTATAATGTAACATCCTCAAAGCTTTCTGGTTCACAGGTTTCTCCTGGAGATACCATAAGGTTTACCTTTGATACACAATCAAGCCAAGATATCTCTTGGTTTGGTTCTGGCGGTACATTTGATAGTCCGTATGGTATTTGGAAAAAAAATGGAGTATCGACTTTGTTGTCTAGTAGTCAGTTTGCTCCTGCGGATTTTTATAACATAGGTAATATAACGACGACTGTTGGAAGTGCCTATTATGTATCTCTAACTGTTAACCCTCCGAATAAAAGCCTGATTAATACGGATGGTCTATCTTGCGGAGAAATGGTTTCTACTGGAGGGTCTGGTAGTTATGTGGACTGCACTGTTTTGCCAGTATCTTCTTCGACTATTATTAATCCATCATTCCATTTTGATCCAACCTATGGTTATTTCTATATTGCAATCGGGGATCCATCTAAAAGAGGCTTCCTTGGTCTTTTTGGGAGTGAGTCAGGAGGGACAAGTAGTGGAGGATTAAATCTTAGAACGTTATTAGATTCGAATCAAAATCCTTTCAAGCTTAACGTACCGACTCAAAATATTCCGTATAATTTTACGGTTGTAACTTCTTCTTGTCCAAATGGTGCCACTAACCCTCCAGATTGCACTACTAGCCCAACATGTTTGAATGGTGCCACAAATTATCCGACTTGTACCACAAATGATGGAAATAGTTGTGTAAATGGTGCTACTAACCCTCCAACTTGCACAATTAACAGTAGCGGTGCATGTATAAATGGAGATATTGATCCTCCTGCTTGTGTTACTGCACCGGCAGTGCCACAGACTCCAACCCTAACCGCCGCGACCAGCCCAACTTGTGGAGGTGGAGTTAATTTGTCATGGAACACTGTTAGCGGAGCTTCAGGCTACTACATATACAAATCATCAACTTCTAATGGTACCTACAGCAAACTTTTCACGGGTGGCATCTTAGATCCAGTTTCTTCCATAGAAGATCAATCAGGTCCTGGTACTTATTACTACAAAATTACTGCCTACAATTCTACTGGAGAAGAATCATCCGCTTCGTCGCCAATTCAAGGTACAGCCTCTGGAGTCTGTTTGTCGGCTTCAGTTAAACTTACTCCATCAAAATCGTCGATCTCTTTCAATAGCTCTTGTACCCTTGACTGGTCAATTGCCAACGCCACTTCTACTTGTACTATAATAGGGGCTAACATAAATGGGGCTGGTAACAATAGCTACACTTTCTCTGGCTCACTTACTACAGGATCGAAAACAACTGGCAACCTAAGCTCTTCAGCCTCATATACACTTTCTTGTATGGGTCTTGATGGCAAATCTGTTAGCACCAGTGCTATGTGTTCGATAACTCCAAAGATGATAGAGAATTAAGAGGATGTTACAATTTTGTTTGTGTTATAATCATGATTGTTGGTATTTATCAGTTAAATAAAAAATAAAATATGTTCAAGAAAATCATTATTTCAGCAGTAGCTGTCGGAGCCATGGCTTTGTCTTCAGTGGCATTGGCACAGTCAACTGGTACATCAACACCAAGTGTTACTCCTACAGTCGTATCGACATCCACAACTTCAAAAATAGTTTGTGTTGGTAACGCAGTAGCTACTCGTGAAGCAGCTATTGATACTGCTATTACGACCCACGGAACAGCTATCTCTGCTGCTTACACCGCTAGAGCTTCTGCTCTCGCTCAGGCATATTCAGCAACTACTTCAGTTGGTGTAAAGGCTGGCATTAAGTCGGCTTGGAGTACTTTTGCGTCTGCTGTAAAATCTGCACAGGGTGCTTGGAAGACAAGCCAAAAGTCAGCTTGGGAAGCATTTAGAAATTCTGCAAAGGCTTGCAAGGCTCCAGCCACTGTTTCAGATGCTACTCATGCGAGTGGGGAAGTAAGTGGTCAATAGTTAATTTATTTAAAAATACCCCTAGAGCACAGTCGATTGCTCTAGGGGTATTTTTTTTGTGCTATAATTTTAGCATTGGTTACTTTAACAATATAAAATATGAAAAAATATCTATGGTTGGGGTTGGGTGTGGTGGTCGTTTTAATTGGAGGAATTTCCTTCTGGTATTACGAAAATTTATCTTCAACTCCTAGAGACAATTCTGTTGTAGCTTCATCCTCTAGCCCAAAGGTTGACGCTTTCAACAGTGGTAATTTTACTCAAGCGATTGATATAGCTAGTCAAACTCTTCAAAATGATCCTAAGAATGTTAATGCTCTTTTGTCGTTGTCGGCAATTTACGCGCAAAAGGGTAGTCTAGAGTTTGATGAAAATACAGATGGCCAAAAAGCTGTTGATTATGCTAATCAAGCTTTGGCTCTTGATCCAACCAATGCTGATGCTTATATCGCTCTTGGCTATGCTAACGAAATAATGCGACAGTATCCAAAAGCTCTAGCTGCCTACACAAAAGCAATCTCTCTTAATTCAAATGATGCCGACGCTTATTCTCACCGAGGTCATGCTTATGATATCTCCGGCGATCTAAGAGCTGCTGAAACAGACTATTTGAAAGCTGCGTCAATCGATCCTAATAATTTTGGAGTAGAAGAAAATCTCGGACGTCTCTATGTTCGAAAAGGTAATACCACGGAAGCTATTAAGGAATTTGCTGCTGTTGCTGGCGGTGCACCGAATGCTCGCCTTAAGGCCGAAGCGAATTATAATTTAAGCAATATCTATCTAAGTTCGACCTCGACTGATGCTTTAAGTATCGCCGCTAATTATGCTTCCAGTTCTCTTGCTGCTGATCAGACATACCCTCAAGCCTATGTTGCCTTGGGTAGTGTTGCCATGGTTGAGGGTGACAATAGTAGCGCTTTGTCTGATTTGAATAAAGCTTTGGGCATCTATCCGAATCTTTCATATGCACTTGGATTGATGGGGGATATTTACACTAAAGAGGGTAATATTTCGAAAGCTATTCAATCTTACGAAGCTGAAAAGAATGCCGCTAAAGTAGATATCGGATTGATGGATAATGAGAGATCTCGCGTATTGTTCCAAACCAATTTAAGTGAAGCTATTGCATACGCTGGGAATGGCCAAAAAGCAGAGGCTGTTAACGCTCTTCAAAAAATGTTGGATAGCAAGCCTAGTCCAATGGTGAGTGCAGGCCTTCTTCTTGCTCTGGCTGATACTACTAAAGGTGGAAAATTTTATAATATGCAAAGCTACCAGCCATTTCAGGACTTGTTGAAACAGCTTGTAAAAGATATAAAGAAAGCTATTTCTACTCCAGCAACTACCGTTAAACCGCAGTCGGTGACGGAGAAAGTCATTGGTTTTTTCAGTCCATCAAAAGCTTTTGCTGACATGTGTCCTGGTATATCGGTACCTGGTGGAACTTTGCAAACTGATCGTCCTGATGTGGGAGCTTTTGCTTCTTTCTATTTTGGTATATATTGTTCGGTATTTTCTTATTATATAAATAGTGGAGAAAATTATGATGACCCAGTATTTCAGTCTGATTTGGCTTATGTAAACCAAATAATTTTGGAGGCACACCCAAGTATTGGTTTGAGATTTGATCGAACTCATTTATATCTTGGTTGCGGTAATGGCGTCGGCGTTTGGTTCGTTCCTACTTCTTGTGACAATAATGCAGTAAATTATCCGACTTGTGATGCTTGTGGGGGAAGTCAGATCTTAGTAAATGGCATTTGTGTCTATCCGAATGGACCAAATGGTCCGAATAATGGTAACGCTTCGACAACAGGGAATGGTAGTAGTACTAATAACGGCACAGGTAACAACACCTATCAAAGTTGTCCTGTTGGTCAATGTCTTTACAAGGGTGTTTGTACTGCCGCTAAGGGAATCTGCTCTTTAACGACTGGTAATCTCATGGATAGTTGTACTGGAGCGCTAGTTCGTGCTTGTGCGGCTGGTTGTTCTTCTGCTGGGGGTGGCTCATGTAATGCCGCTATTAGTTCAAGTGTAATTGCTAGTCCAACCATGATTCAGTCGGGAAGAAGCTGTAACTTGTCTTGGAATATAAGCAATGCCACTTCTTGTACTTTAAATGGTCCAGGTATTAACAATTACTCAATAACCTTAGATAAAAATGGTGATAGTGTCGGTTCAAAATCAGGTAGTAATCTAACTAACTCTGCAACCTATACCTTAAATTGTAAGAGTAGTCATCAGGATGTCACCACTGCAACTACTTGTTCTGTAGTTCCCGGCCTGATAGAAAATTAATAGCATCCACCTTGTGGGTGAATGCTATTGTTTGGTTTTATTCTCGTCATCTATAGAAGGGAATTATCAGAATTCCTATTGCTTCGTGTGCCAAAACCATTGGTAGCTCATGCCATTTGGTCAGAGAACAAGTGGGGGCGACAGTCTGGATGGTAGTTATCTTTTGGATTCTCCTGACATAAAGTCCTATGAGCCAAGCTCTAATGGTGTGGTACCACCTTGTCGAGATGATTATTTGTGATGCCTCGAGCTGATTCTTTTGGCAGTAGTCAGCGATCGCCTCATAGGCCGCTTCCATTTCACCGTAGGTATTCCAACTTCTGGCTTTCTTTACCAGGATGGCATGGTCTGGTATTTTCTGCTCTATGAGATATTCCCTCATTTTGCCGCACATTATTGTGTTGCCTTCGTATGGCGATTCTTTGGCAGTTACAGTGATGAATACTTTTTCACCTTCTCGATCAAGTTTGTTGTATAGCTCGATGGCTTTCTTGAGTGATGGGGTAGTATCGTCTTTTTCTCCGCAGACCCAGGTTGTCGCGTTTATTTGTGTCAGGTCACGAGCCAGGGTAATGATAAAGGTAATCAACAGGACCACCTCCTTTCTGTTTCTATATAATCACACAGTGTTAAAGGTGTCAAAATATTTGACCCTTTATAAATATGGTGGTATTTTGATGTCAAACAAAATGCTCATGAGAGCTTGAAACAAGAAAGGAAAAATCCGATGTCTGATATTGAAATCAACGGCAAGCAGATTCGTAACCCGTTTTTAATTGCCGGAATTACTTTGTTGGTCGTGGTTGCTTTTGCGGTTATGTTGGTCTTGGGAAGCACATTCATATGCTTTTTTGCTTATCTGGTTACCATGATCATGGTGTCTGTGGTAATTAGTTTACCCATACATTTTGTTATGCGACTTATGGGTCGGGAAGGCTTTTTGTCGCGTGCCAGAAACGGTTCATTGAGATGGAAAATCAGCAGCAGATCTTTTCGCCGCCGAAAATAGTCAGTTTTTGTCACTATTGACTTTTGTGTCATATTGTGATAAATTGCTGGTTGAAAATTTAACCGCTCTTTTTAGGACTTAGGAGGTAATTATGAAAGACCCTCAAGAAATACTCGTTGTCCAAGTATCGACAATGGGTATCTATGGATTCTGTTCTCTTTTGAAAATGGCCGCCGCCGATCGAGATTCTCTCATTGGCTTAAGCTTAGTGAAAGACGAGGATTTCCTCATCTTTCCCACCGCTCATGAAATTGAAAATCTGGTGTTCGTGAATAAGCCGCAATTGCTTATCACGGGCATTGTCTCTGACAGGGTTGAGGATGTCGCCGTGCTCGTCGAAAGACTTCGGTTGAAAAATCCTCAACTGGTGGTTGTTACATTCTCGACGTGCAATATTCCTGGGTCATGTTTCGATCGCCAAATCGCAAAAATGAAAGTCGGCTCGGCAAGTGAAGTTATCAAAGCCGTCGCCGATTTTCGCGGAGGAGCCCTCCGTAGATAAAAAAGGCATATAAACCTATCATCTCAACACAGGAAAACCCCTGTCGCGAGATGGTGGGTTTTTCTTTTTGTGTTGCACAAACCTATAGAATAGGTAATATGCTGAATAGAAATATTGATACAACTTTTTGAACCATCAACATTGAAAGGAAAATAAGCTATGACAGACAAGAGAATCTTGGTTGCGGACCAGAACGGAATTCATGGAAGAAACCGTTTCCTGCCACCAACTTTTGAAGTGGAAGTAAATTACGGTGAGGAGCTCTCAGTCCTTCTTGCCGAGGCCAACGGTATTATTCGTGATGATTGCTCGACATCACTCTCACATTTTTTAGACCTTCCTTGTAGGGGGAGGGTGACCTATGGATTCGAGATCGTCATGTTTGAGAGAGAAGGCTTGTCAGTGGGAGAAATCCAGGAAGCCTTTTCTCAGGCGGGTCTTCGCGTCGCCAATCTCAAAGAATTGTTGGCGTTCGTTTCGAAAACAAATAAGGTTATTGGATCGAGTCCTTTGATTGCACTCGGTTCATCAACTAAACTCTACCTGCAGATACAGGAAGACGATAAAAGTGTCTGGCGAAAGATTTGGGAATGTTTGTGGAGAAGTACTCCGCGCTCTTTGCCAGTATTTCCGCTAATCGAAGAATACGGCTCAAAAAACATTCTTCGATTTTCAACTGGTGAGTGTGGGTGGAAAAGCCACTGCCTGTTTCTTGGAGTCTGCATTGAGCTAGAAAAGGATAGAAAATTAGTCGATGAGCCGATCAGCATGGGAGAGTACCTGTCTCTTCCAGATGGCTCTGCCTTTTCCGGCGATTATTTGAAGACAGTTGAATTCGGTTTTCGTTTTGTGGCAAGGGATGGACATATCTGTGAAGTAGTGGAAGGTAAAGAAATGTTCCAGCGCCAGTGGGCGAGCCTGGATGTACCAGAGCGTGGTCTACGTCACTATCGACCGGTTTTCAAATGAAATGTGTGGTCAATTGAAAAGACCCGGAGGCATTAGCCCCGGGTCTTTTAATGTGTGATTTTTTATTACTACACACAATCACAACATACTTAACGTGCGTTCCTGCTCTTCCTCGGACCATTCCGAGAATCCAAGGCTGTCGAAATATTCGTAGATCGGGCGTTTCAAGACATGGATCTCTTTTCCATCTTTTTTGAATATATCTCCAGCTTGGAAACCTAGACTGAGGACAACCACTGAATCATGTGGCAAGATTGCATAATCGACTGACTGCATCGTAATCATATACTCCTTTCCAATGTACTCATTATGAGCCTCAAACAAAAATCCCTCCTTTTCAGAGGAGAGTTTTTTGTTTGAGCGACTGAGCTGTATCTATTCTCTAAGCGCGTGCAACAAAAAGTCTCTCCCCTAGGGGATTACATTTTGAATGCATTTGCTGTCTGAATAGATTGCTATTCATAATTTATGCACTTATCTTATCAGGTATTTGTGTAGTGGCAAGCGCATTTTGTTGCTATAATTATTAGCATATGAAATATCTTAATAGATTATCTGTCCTTTTTTTATTAGTAATAATAGTTAGCTTAATTTCTTACAAGGTTTCTTTGGCGGATACTCCATTTCCATTTCAGACTAAATCAGGTAACGCTGTCGTGATGGCTACAACATCACCCAATCAGGCGCTTGATGCTAATTTGTATGTTAGCGATATTGTCTTAGACCAAACAACTTATAATGATGGAGATACTGTTACGGGAAATTTTGTATTGCACAATCCATCTACTATTCCAGCGTCAAATGCCTCTTATATAATTTCACTTGTTGGTAATTATAAACCAAACACTTTGGCTGGGACTTTCTACGACACCAAATCTTTTGGACCAGTTTTTCTGGATGCTGGTCAATCTAAAAATATTTCTTTCCGATATTCCTTACCAAAAGGTATTAGTGGTCAAAAGCTTGGGATAGAAATTCAGGCAATCTCGTATAGTGGTCAGCCTCTCGGTTGGTCTGATAGTTTTCTAACCGTAAAAGGGGATAACCTTCCTTTTGTTTCAGTTACAAAATCAATGATTGTGGTTGGTTCAAAAACATATGGTCTACAGGTTGGTCCGATTGTTGGGAAAAATCAGGATGTGTCACTTAAGATGACATTTTCGAACGATAGTAATTCATCAATTACGCTTAGTCCAGATGTAGTCATTTATGATAGGGCTATAGACAGAACTGTATTGTCAGAGGATAAAGCTAATAGTATTGTGGTTCCAGCAAAAAGTAGTACGACAACAATTTTTGCTTTGCCGACATTTGATTATAATCCTAAAATTTACGCTGGGGAGATTTCCTTTAAAGATTCAGAAGGTAACACTCGAGCTTCTACAGTTGATTTTCGTTACATAGTTGATGGTGCTATTGCCACTATTCAAGGTATAACCTCTGATAAACAGTGGGCAGATAAAAATGATGCAGTAAATCTTCAAGTGGTTTTGACGGGTTCGCCTTACAACGTTGATACTGTTGAGGTTCCTAAGGTTGGGAGCACGACCTTGTCAGTCTCTCTGAAGAATGAACATGGCCAAGTGGTTTCAAGTAGTACTCAAATCGTGGACATTGATTCATTGAGTGGTCCTATTTCTGTGCCGTTGATTGTAACCGCTAGGGCTTCCACATTGGATGTTGTGGCAACTCTCTCGAAAGATGGAAAAATCCTAGATTCTTACGAATCGACTTTATCAGGATCTCCACACGAATTCGCCAAATTTCCAGTGGTGGGAGTACTGGTTGTTGTAATTATTATTGCTCTTATTTTTTCAGCCTTTATTTTAAAGAGAAAGAAATATATTGTTCCAATTATATTTCTTTTTGTCCTTGGTGGTAGTGGGTTATTCTTCGCCCAAAATGTTCTTGCTCAGTTTGTATTGACTGGCTACATGACTAGTTATTGGGCTCCAAATCCGTCAGGTGCTTCGGTTCTGGATACTTCTGGAGTTAGAAATCCTTCGGTTTCGTTTAATCCAATTACTATCGAAAATGGTCAGTATTATTTAACAGGTGTAATTACAGCGCAAGTGTGTTACAACCAGCCAGCTAATATTTTTGTCACAATTTCATACCCCGATACAAATGGAAGTATTTCCTATCAGGGTTCAAAATACACATCTATTTCTGAAGAGTTTACAGATCCTGCTGGGACACATTATGCAGAGTTAAATAGTATTAATCGTCCATTTACTGCCGACAACACAGGGAAAAACCAAGTATCTTTTGGTCCTTTCCCCGCAGTATTTTCAACTAAATCTAATACATCACAGAATGTATATGTAGATGTTCAAAATCGCCGATGGTGGTATGCGGGGGAACTAGTCACATTCGGTCAAGCTGATGGTTATGTTAGTTATACTTCTCCTCTTACCACCAATCCTTCCGGCACCTGTGTCAATGGTGATACTAATCCGCCAGATTGCACTACTCCGCCAGTTTGTACTGCGCCTTCAACCTGCAACTCAAGTAATACTGGAACAGTAGATTGTAATGGTAAGGTAACTCTTTGTACGGGTGGTGATACTTGTAATGGAGGTGTTTGTTCTTCTGTAAAAAGTTGTGGGGCTGGGCAGTGCCTTAATTCTAGTGGTGTTTGTATAAATTCTACGAGTACTTGCTCACCAGCTTCTGGTAATATAGTTGATAGTTGTGGAAGTGTTACTGCTTATTGTTCCAATGGTTGTATCGCAGGAACTTCTACTTGCAATCCAAATCCATCCTCACCTAATGTTAGTTTTAGTTTGACTACTAGTCCAAAATTTATTCAACTAGGTAGTCAGTGTACAGTCTCTTGGAATGTTCAAAATGCTATTTCCTGTACTTTGAAAGGTGCTGGTCTTAATAATGGCTATGTAATTCCTTTGGATGCAGGAGGTAATAGTTCAGGTTCCAAACAAAGTAATAATTTGACCTCATCTGCCGTCTACACCTTAAATTGTTCAAATAAGACTGAAAATGTTAGCACCTCGGCTACTTGTTCCGTGGCACCTAGTATAATAGAAAATTAATATTGTTGTTTAGTGATGATAAAAACGCACCCAACTTTTCTGGTTGGGTGCGTTGCAGTTTCGAAGATTTTTTCAAAGAATTCCACTTAGTCCAAACATTGCGGTTTGATAGCCTTCGGGGAAATTTGCAAAACGATTCAACTCATCGGGTTGTTCGTCCTCTCTTGCATACATGACAGCTTCTCCGACCTCATCACACTTTATTCCTATAATCGTGGGTGAGATAATTGAATAGTCTGGCAGGGCAATTTTTTCACCTTTTATTATTGTTGACCCTGGTTTGAAGATTCTTTCTCCCGGTCTACTCGGGTGATTAATCCATGAACCCGCCATGAAACGATTTAGGGGCAAGTCCTCTAGTAGGACTGCAAGCCCATTATCATCAATTATCCTGATCCTGATTATTTTTGAGCGAAAGAGATAGTAATAGTCAGGGCCTGTTTCAAAACAAGGCCACCTGAAATACCAAATACCGCCGACGAACGACTGAAGGAATGCATTGTCTATGCTGTTCATAAAACCTCCTAGTTAAGTTGTGTTTCGGCTTGGATGTTACCGGAGTCGCTAGTTAGTGTCAATTGTCGAGTTCTAGTTCTAACTATTGACGTTATCAAAACTTAGTGTTAATTTTAAATCGAAAAGGGGAGCTCTTTTAGAGCTTAGAAGGAGGGTATGAACATGTCTATAGACCGAATGGCGTCGGGAAAAAATGTTCTCGAGGAACTCAAATCTGGTATTAGTGTTTCCGAGACAGAAATTCAAAAGGAGTTTGAGACGACAGATAATAGCTGGCCTAACTGCTTTGGCAGCATGCTTTCTGCCGTGAAAATGTATCTTGGGTTGCCAAGCGTTCAGAGGTTGTTGACGGTGAACCAATTGGCCATTGCCCTTGAGAGGTCAGGAAAGCTTACCGAGGAATTACTTAAACTTCGGAAAAAATATCCTGGCAAGAAAAAAAGTCCTTCAAAAAGGTCACGGCAGAGATTGATCAAAAAGCTTGATGTCTTTGCGGAGGATTGGGACAGATTCTGATTGGATTAAATTAAATAAACGCCCTGGGGATGATTCCTCCAGGGCGTTTTTTTTGTTGTTCGGATTACTTTTTCTTTACTTGTTTCGTATTGACAGCTGTCGCACGAATCCATTCATGACGCAGATCAAATGGGGACAGCCAGTGAGATCTGGCAATGACTGGCTCGTGGGACTAAAAAGGTTATCGACAAGTATTGTACCCTCCACAATCATGGTCGGGCCGTATTGTGGGTCTGAGTTGATCATGCCAAGAGTGGGGTGATTAACTTTTCCTTTGAAGAAAGTTCCTCCACCGCGGAGAACGTGAGAGAAGATCTGTTTTGAATCGGAAGGAATTAATTTGCGAGAGTTCAATGAGTGTTCAGGGAATACCCTGAATGATTCTCGTCCCTTTGGCACCATTTGCAACTCAAATGGTTTCAGTCTTTCTTCTTTTGATCGGCTCTCTAGCCATAGGCCAAACAGGTCTTCCCATGACATGTAACCCATGGCGACAGTGAAGAGAAAGTCTGAACATGGTTTGATATCTTGTCCCCACAGAGGTGCTCCACTTGCGATGAGAGGGGGAATGATGGCTTGGTGGAAGTTTCCGCGTTCTGCGGCCTTCACTAAATCTTTGTTGATCACGGCTCCTAATGGTTGCCCGTAGTAGCCACTGATCCATAGGCCGTTGTCCTCGTTCTCATTCTCGAGCCTTAGGACGTATTCACCCTTTTTTACTTCGAATACCTCTTTGCATCTTGGCACACTCCAGGCATTGCCTGTGTGTAGAGTGTCGTACAACGAATGGGCTGTCTCTTCGACAGCATAGCCAGCAATCTGACTTGGTGTTTTCATTTGTGTAATGTTCTATTGAGTTTAGCAAGGTTTATGAGGTACTTGCCTTTTACCGTCGTTTACATTACCCCAAATTGTTGGTTAGTCAATGTTCTGAGAATGATTTATAAGGCCTTGTAATAAAAGGGCTTTATCATCGGCAAGGTGATATGATTGCTGTTCTTGGTGTAATTTAAATATGAAAATATCCAAAAAGATCTTAATTATTGAAGACGAAAAGACATTAGCTCGCGCTCTAGAGCTCAAGCTTACACATTCAGGCTTTGAGGTCGCGACAGTCTTTAATGGTGCCGATGGGATTACTATCCTTCAAAAGGAGTCTTTCGCACTTATACTTCTTGATCTGATAATGCCTAAGATGGATGGTTTTGTTGTACTGGAGACTTTAAAAAAAAGGAAAATAGAGACTCCTGTTCTAGTCCTTTCTAATTTGAGTCAACAGGGTGATATGAAGCGCACCAAAGAGTTCGGGGTGAAAGAGTTTTTTATTAAGTCCAATACACCAATTGCTGTCATTGTTAATCGAGCAATAGAGCTTTTGAAATAAAAAATGAATGAAGAAAAGAAAATAGCCTTAAAGTTGGAGATTCTAGCTAGAGAAAAAGAAGCTATTAGGCGAAAACTTGTCGTGACGGCAAGACAGTTGGCTGTGACTGCAAAAGAAAAAGAAAGTGCTAGACGAAGTCTTGTTGTGACAGCTAGAAAACTAGCGGTGATTGCAAAAGAAAAAGAAGTTGCTAGGCGTAAGCTCGTGATAACCGCTAAACAACTAAAAAAAATGTCTGAGACGCTTGAAAATAAAGTTTTAGCACGTACTAAAGATTTAGAACAAATAAGATCTAGAACCGAGGCTATCCTCACAAGTATTGGGGATGGGCTAGTGGTGGTAGATAAAGATGGAAAGATAAGTTACATCAATAAATCTTTTGAAGAGATGCTTGGCTGGAAGTCTGGAGAGGTGCTTGGTAAAAGTATGGTGCAAGTTGTTCCTAGAGAAGATCAAAATGGTATTAAGGTTTTGTTTGAGGAAAGAATATTGACACAGGTTCTTTCTGGTCAAAAGTTTGTAGCTGACTTGACCAATCCTTTCTACTATATTCGTAAGGATAAAAGCCGTTTTCCGACAAGTAGTATTGTGGCACCAGTTGTCCTTGGTGGAAAAATCGTTGGAGCCGTAGAGGTTTTTAGAGATATTACAAAAGAAAAAGAAATTGATAAGGCTAAGACCGAATTCGTCTCCCTTGCTTCTCATCAGCTTCGTACTCCACTTTCTACTGTGAATTGGTATAGCGAGATGCTTTTGGCTGGAGATGCTGGTGAAGTAACACCAAATCAAAAAAAATATCTTGAGGAAATCTATAGAGGTAATCAGAGGATGGTCGAGTTGGTGAATACTCTTCTTGATGTTTCTCGTATCGAGATGGGAACATTCATTGTCGAATTGAGATCGACTAATGTTGTTAAACTTGTTCGCAGTGTTGTTGAAGAACAGAAACCACAGATTGATGATAAAAAAATAACCTTTCTGTCTTCATTTGAAGATAATATTCCCCTTATGCAGGCAGACCCCAAGCTCTTACGCATGGTAATACAAAATCTATTATCTAATGCCATAAAATACACCCCAGATAAAGGTAGGGTAGAGGTCTCGCTTTTTTTAGATAACAAGAAGAACGTCATCTTAAAAATCTCTGACACTGGTTATGGTATACCCAAAAATCAACATAATAAAATTTTTACGAAGTTGTTTCGGGCGGACAATGTGATAGGAAAGGATACCGAAGGTACAGGTCTAGGTCTGTATATCGCTAAGTCCATTGTCGAACAGGCAAAAGGAAAAATTTGGTTTGAATCGGATGAGAATAAAGGGTCCACATTTTTTGTAGTCTTACCACTTAGAGAAACAAGGAAGTAATTAGCGTGTTATAGTCAATATATTATGAAAAGCAAAACTAAAAATAGAACCATATTGGTTGTTGAGGATGAAAGACCTTTGGTGCAGGCCATTGAGACAAAGCTAGAGAAAAATGGATTTGATGTTATTACAGCGCGCACTGTCGAGCAAGCCGCACGTTATTTAGAAGAGATCAATAATATTGAAGCAATTTGGCTCGATCATTATTTGCCTGGTGATAAGACTGGACTCGATTTTGTCGCAATGCTAAAAAGTCCTGATAGTAAATGGAAAAAACTTCCGGTCTTTATTGTCTCCAATACTGCTAGTAATAATAATGTCAGGTCTTATCTTCGGTTGGGAGTCAGTAAATACTGTGTTAAAGCAGATCATCGACTTGACGAGATAGTCACTGAGATAGCTGACTTTCTAGATAATCCAGAAAAATAGAAAAATGACAAAAAATACAAAAAAGAAAACAATTTTAGTAATAGAAGATGAACGGCCACTACTTGAGGTGGTAAATTCTAGACTCGAAAAAAACGGTTTCGGTGTCATCTCTGCGCGTAGTGTAGATCAGGTATTTAATGCGGGTCTTGAGAAAAAAGGTTTAGGGGTTATTGCTGCTGTTAGTATTAAACAAGCTCTTGATTATCTTGAAGATCTAGAAAAAATTGATGCGATCTGGCTTGACCATAATTTGGTGGGAAAAGAAAACGGTCTCGATTTCCTAAAAAAAATAAGAAAAAATGGTGGACGATGGAAGAAAATACCTATATTTGTAGTCTCAAACTCCGAAGGAGCGGAGACAATAAAATCATATACTGAAATGGGGGCGAGCAAATACTACATCAAAAGTAATCATCGGCTCGATGAAATTATAAAAGATATAAATCACTTTTTAGAAGATTAATGTCTTGTTTCGTGTAAAACTTTAAGCTTAGCTAGTCCGCGATGTACTTGAACAGACATGACATTTTTTGTCTGTCCCGTAATAAGAGCCATCTCCTCCAGAGATAAGTGTTGTACGTATCGCATGCGAATTACTTTTTGATAAATTAATGGCAGTCTTTGAATGGAAATTATTGCAGCTTTTCCATCTAAGATATCAAAAAGACTCTCTCCATCACCTGTGCTTAGATCGAAACCTTTCTCTAGTAGCGTGTCGAGAGAGGTTGTTTTTCGTTTTCGGTATTGATCTATAATTAGATTATTGAGTACATGGTAAAGGAAAGCTTTCATTGTGTCTATTTCTCCTCCTTTTACTAGGTATTTCCATGTTTTCATAAAGGTGTCTTGTACCAGGTCTTCGCCTATGGCGTGGTCACTTACTTTAAAAAAAGCATGTAGGTTAAGACCTTTTTCATAATCATTGTGGGCGTTGGTCAGCATTTCCCGTCGTTGCATTTTTTGTTTTGGGGTCATAATAAATATTGATGTCTATATAGTTAAGCCGTGCCAAAGAGCTAATATTACAGTTACATTACAAAATGGGCTTAATTGTCTAGATATACTCATAGTCTGAGCCAATACCTCAGTATACTCTTATTACAGAAATAAGACGGATATTTCTTTTTTGTAATATTTTGATTTAAGAGACGGCAGTAGTAATAAGTAGGGGGTAAAAATATACAAGGTCGAATCTTTTAATACCAAATACTACATAATTAATAAAAATATAAAATAAAAATATGAAAATAAATTCTTTTAAAATAGGTTTGGCTTTGACCGGGGTCGCTATGGTAGCTCTTCCGGCTCTTACTCTTGCCGCAACTCTTAATCGTCAGTTAGATGTTGGTTCAAGAGGGACGGACGTATCTTCGTTGCAGACATTTCTAGCTCAAGATGTTGCACTTTATCCTCAAGGATTAGTGACGGGCTACTTTGGGGGAATGACTTCATCTGCTGTTTCAAATTTTCAGACCAGAAATGGCCTTGATGCTGTTGGGCGTGTTGGACCATTAACATTGCCGGTTATTAATAATCAGATGATTAATGGGCTTGTTGGGGCAACAACCAAAGATCCTATTATCTATAATGTGAATGTGAACGTAAATAGTAATAATGCTACTGTAAACTGGTCAACTAATAAAAATGCGAGAGGCGTAGTTTATTACAGTTCAGTTCCTCTTGATCTAGTAGAGGGGACAAATACAACTGTAGCGACTGTTAGTGGCTATACAGTTATGACAGATTCAAACTTGCGTACTACACAGAATGTTTCCATTCAGAACTTGCAGCCTAATACTACTTATTATTACCTAGTTGATTCAATTGATCAGAATGGTAACGAGAGTATTTCATGGCCTTCGACTTTCCACACATCAAACTAATTATTTGAGACTGTGGGAGGGGAATAAAAAAAGACCACCGAATAAATTCGGTGGTCTTTTTTTATTTGTAACTTTCCTTTATAGATTTTTTTTGACGCTCCTTAGCTTCTTTCACTTTTACCTTGATAGTTTTCTTGTTAGCATCAGAAGTTCTTTTTAAAGCCTTAGAGGCGTTCCAACCCTTTTTTGTATTAGACATATGGGAATATTCTATCACAATAATTTAGATATTGGTCCTTTTAAATAAAAATACCGTTGCTTCAAACATTTTGAAAATGTAGAAGCAACGGTATTTTGTTTTGAGTTTTCATTCTCCGCGTAATTCTGTCATGAGTTTCGACACGGGGATGATCTCTTTTACACGATAGGCGTTTGTCCCTACGGTGTAACCCTCTGGTTCGTCTGGAGCATACCCAGCCGAAGCTAGAAGTACATTACAAATGCAAAGGAACTTTTCACTGTCTGGATTTCCAGGCATCGCTCTGCAGGTAGAAAGTTTTCCATCACCTCCTCTTTGTAGAACATATCCTCTCGTACATTTTGGTGTACGGTTGGTATTGTAGGCAGGGGAATTCTTGAGAATCCTGAAGGGGAGTCCGCAAGGCGAAGCAGGGGAACTATTGGGGTATGAGACGACTGTTATGTCGTCCATTCCAGCAGAAACCACCGCTTGCTTATATGCTTCTGTGGCCGAACTTTCTTCGGTCGCCAAGAAACGAGTTCCCATCTGCACGCCACTTGCTCCCATGCTTAGGAATTTGATGATGTCTTCGTGGGTATAGATTCCACCAGCAACAATGATGGGGAAGCCACCATTTTTATCTGCCACCTCTAAAACAGATGGCAAAAGTTTTTCCAGGGAAAAATCAGGATTTTCCACCTCATCCATTTTGAATCCAAGATGTCCCCCTGCAAGTGGTCCTTCTAGGACTATTGCATCTGGACGATATTTGAGTCTTTCCCATCTTTTGATGATGAGCTCCAGTGCTCGAGCAGAAGAAACAATCGGTATGAGTGCCGTGTTCCCAGGTGCTTGAATACCTGGTAATCCCATTGGTAATCCAGCTCCAGAAATTATCGCGTCGACGTGCTCGTCGATTGCTGCACGAATTGTGGAATCATAATCACCAGCCAGCGCACACATTACGTTGATCGCGATTGATCCACCATTACTCAAGCTTCTTGCTTTCTCTATTTCCATACGCACTGCGGTGTAGGTGTCTACATTTTTTCCTTCTTGTTTGGAAACAATGCTCCGAAGGGCGGCACTCGATATTGTTCCGAGTCCTCCTTCTTCAGACACTGCTCCCGCAAGTGGGTGTAGCGATACGCCAACTCCCATTCCGCCTTGAACAATACAGTTTCGCAGACGAAAATTTTTAATGACCAATTCTGGTAATTTCATATTAGATCTCCTTGTTTAACTTAACAGACGTTTCAATTGAAATTATAGCATTTGACTACCATTTGGATAGGTTGTAGATTCAATAGCAAACAAAAACAGAAAGGTCGTTCAGATGAAAAAATATAATGTCGGTGTGGTTGGTATTGGAGTTGTTGGGACCGAGATGGTCCGACTTCTCCTTCGGCGTAATTTCCCAATAAAATCGCTCAAGATCCTCGCGAAGCACCAAAGGATCGAGACTATCGACGGGCAAGATTACCCGGTTGAAGTCACGACAGGGGCTTCTTTTGAAGGTATGGATTTTGCTTTCTTTGCCGGGACAGAAGGAGACAAGGGGGCTTCAAAAGAATTTGGTATGGCTGCGGCAATGGGCGGATGTACAGTCATCGACAATGGAGATGACTATCGTATGGAGCCCTGGGTACCTTTGGTTATACCCGAGATAAATTCAGAAGCTCTTGACGGGCATGCTGGATTAATTGCTAACCCTAACTGCAGCACTATAATCGCTTTAATGGCACTCGCACCTCTTTATGCGAAGAACAAAATTAGGAGGATTATTGCGAGTACTTACCAGGCAGTATCTGGTACTGGCGCAAAAGCTGTCGTTGAGCTGACTAAGCAAGCAATGGATTGGAGTTTGGAAAAAGAAATTGCCTGCAGTGTTTATCCTCACCGAATCCTCTTCAATGTGATTCCCGCTGTAGGTTCATTCAATGATGATAGCGGTGAAAGCACCGAAGAGATCAAGATGTGTCGTGAGACCCAAAAAATTCTTGGTGACGACTCGATCAGGATTTCTAATACCTGTGTCCGAGTGCCGGTCTTAAATGCTCACAGTATCTCTCTTAACGTCGAATTCGAAAAACCAATTACTCCACAGGAAGCTCGGGAAATTCTTCTCAAAGCTTCGGGGGTTAAAGTAATCGACAACGTTAAGGAAAATCAATATCCAATGCCGATAAGCGCATCAGGTGTCGAAGATGTTCTCGTCGGACGCATCAGGAAAGATAAGAGTGTCGAGAATGGTCTCGTTCTGTGGTGCTCCGGTGATAACATTTGGAAGGGTGCCGCCCTCAATGCTATTCAAATTGCTGAGTATTTGATCAAGCGGAGATAAAGGATCAAAAACCCCGAAAAGGCCTTGCGACAAAGTTGTCGCAAGGCCTTATTTTTTTTGCTAGCTAAGGATCTATTCTTCCGGTATCATTTAGATATGAATAAAAAAGTAATTATTGCCATTATCTTTGTTGCATTGATTTTGGTCGTCGGTGTTTTGTCAGTTAAGAAAACACCAAGTCAAAATAAAAATCATAATCAAACACCGATCGCCTTTGATGGTAAAAATACATCCTTCGAGATAGATGGTAGTACAGTAAATTTGGTGAACGGCGTTTCTGAAATATCTGTGGCTCCGGGGTCTGCTTCGAAAATCACAACTCGTTATTTTGGTAATGAGGCGAGAGGTGATTTGAATGGGGATGGTTTAGATGATGTTGCTTTCATTGTCACTCAAGATGGCGGCGGTAGTGGGACTTTCTACTATGTGGTTGTGGCCTTAAAAAATCTCGATGGGTATAAAAATACGAATGCATTTTTGATTGGAGATAGGATTGCTCCACAGACGTTAGAGATTAATACTAGTGCAAAGGAGCTCTATGTAAACTTCGCAGAGCGTAAGCCGGGTGAGCCTATGTCGGTAGAACCTTCTGTTGGGGCAACCATGATTCTAAAAGTTACTCCTAGTGGAGTATTGGAGGGTTTAATGAAATAAATTTTAAAAAAGATATCCACCTATACCATCTTTACTTTTTTTATTATCGTGGCAGAATATATAGCGTAACTAAGAAAGGAGGTCTTTGGTATGCACTTTTGTCCTCAGTTTGAAAGAGCTTGCGACGTTGTTAAATGCCGAAGCTTTTGGATAAGGGCGGCGAGGCAACGTGAGGAAGCCTTAAGTGATACAAATCGTTACTACTTTCGACTTAACGAAGGTAGAGAGCCTGTGGATGATAACGAACTTATTGTCTACTACGCTTCAAATGGTGGCGCACGTGATTATTATCTCAAGGAACATGGGAGCGCCGATACTCAGGGTCAGAAAATTTAACAGGATTATCGTCTTGATATGAGCGCCCTCTTTTTTCTAGCAGAAGGGGGCTTTCTTTTTGTTCCTAGTAATTTTATAAAATCCATTATATAATTTTAATATATGCAGTTAGCCCCAATACCACAAGACGAAGATAAGAGATTAGAGTCTGTTCATCGGTTGGCTATTTTAGATACCAACCCAGAGCCACGGTTTGATGTGCTTACAAGAGAGGCTGTGGAAAAATTAAAAGTTCCAATGTCGATGGTTAGCATTCTTGATTCAGGTAGAGAGTGGTTTAAATCATGCGTAGGTTTTGATCAAAAAGAGGGGGATAGGGCTGTATCGTTTTGTGGTCACGCTTTATTGGCTCGAAATATTTTTGTTGTTGAAGACACTTTGGAAGATCCTCGTTTTGCCGATAATCCATTGGTCGTCGGTGCTCCATTCGTAAGGTTTTACGCAGGTGTAGCCCTTTTTGATAAAAAGACAAACCAACCAATCGGTGTATTTTGTATAAAGGATACTAAGCCAAGAAAATTTGGTTCAGATGAGGTCACTACTCTTATTGAAATTGCTGAGCGTGCAGAAAAGGAATTGAATCTTGATAGAAATTAAAAAAAATAATAAAACAGGGCGTCGCAATTTTGCGACGCCCTTTGTTTGTGTGCGTTGAGAAGGGGATTCTCTACGCTGGCTCAACGAGCTCGTCCTGAGCACCTGTCTCCAGGGCCAGTATTTGCTCAAACGCACTTCCGCCTGCTGTGTAGGCGCGATCTCCACACGCCGCTTGGTGGCCCCAGTGCTGGAACATCGAGACTGGACTGTGTTCTTCTGTCATTCCACCCGGTCCTTTGGCTCGGGCGTGCATCGATGCTTCTGGGGCAATGGGTTTAACATTCCCGCAGATGTCTGATAGCTTTACGGCTTTTAGCATGATCGACTCTCCTTGAAAAGTTTTTTGTTTTTGTTCGGTCGGGGATAAGCGGTTTCACTTAGCCTCGATTTGTTACAAATTATATCATATTTAGTACCAAAGTCAATAGGATGTTCTCACACTCATTTGACTGTTTCTGTGCTGTGTCCTATAGTGAAAAAAACGATACAAACAATAGAAAATTGAAAACAGGAGGAAAAATGAGTAATCAACTTAATTTCGGAATGGTTAATGGTCACATTATCGGACGAGTCTTGAAAGAGGCTGTTCGACGGGCCACTGTTGCTATTCGCAGTGAAAGGGAAATCTTTGAAGCCCACAGCAAGCAGGGCTATGACGGAACAATGAATGATGTCTTCACTAGTGCGGACGTCAAGGCTCAGGAGATTTATCTCCGGACTTTTCGTGAGTGCTTTCCACTTTGTGGCGTGATCGGCGAGGAGAGTAATCTCCAGATAGATCCTGCCCCGGGATGTGAGGCGTACTTCACTGTCGACCCTCTTGATGGTACTCGGGCTTATGTTCGTCGCCAGTCACATGGTGTCGGTACAATGGTGGCTCTAGTCAATCAGGGCGAGGTGATATCTGCTTATGTGGGTGATATCAATACTGAGGAAGTCTATGGTTATAGACCAGGGACGACGAAGGTTTTTAAGATCACTCGTCTCGACACCTTTGAAGAGCTTCGCTACAACAGGCCTATGAAGAAAGGTGAAGTCTTTGGGATCCTTAGGGATCCTCTCGATACTTACTCCAAGGCCACGCAAAGACTGGTCAAGACTTCGTTTAAAAATTATGAGGTCGCCGGTTCAAGTATTGGCATTTGGTTAGCACGGTTATGGAAGAGAGAAATTTCAGTGGCCATAATGGAACCTGGCCAAGAGACTCCTTGGGACTCTGCTCCCATCATAGGAATCTCTCTGAGGCTCGGTTATGTTTTTCTTCGGCCTAAAGCCAGGGGGCGAGGTTGGGAAGAATATCAGCCTGTGATCTCCAAGAAGGTAGAGACCCGTGATCATGACACCTTGATTGTCCACAGCAAAGATCTACCATCTCTTGCATTATTCTAAAACAATGGTATAATGTAGGGGAAATTTGGGTCAGTAAACATAAACCAAAAACAAAGGAAAAAACCGAAAAAAATGAGAAGATTCCGTGAAATTGGAGGAACGCCACCCCAACCGCCAGATGTTGCGCCGCCGGCACCGGCACCGCAACCCACGGCCAAGGATCCAGGAAGACAGATTCCTGCGTTTATCGATGTTGTCTTTGACAAAAACGATCGGCGTCTGTTCTCGGTAAAGTTGAAGAGTGGTCTGCGACAAATTGGGTACGGCACGCTGAAGGAGCTTCACTCCAAGGCTAGCCAGTTCCAAGGCGACAATGTCGTCGTCGATGTTCGTCAAGATGGGCGTCGGGTTCGCTGTAAGACCAATCCCTTCATCGGTGTCGGAGCCACAAAAGAGGATTTGATGCCGGCTTAGGTCGGTAAAAAATACCCTCGATCTCATATCCATCCGGAAGTACTACATCACGTGTGGTACTTCCGGATTTTTTTATATAAAAACAAAATCGCCCTTAAGGTAGGCGATTTTGTTTTGCGAAATATTTGGAAATCTACGCTTTAGGAGCCGCTTCACAACACTTACAATTCTTTTTGTGAGAGAAGACTTCGATAAGAGCTCCAACACCTACAAGAATGTAGATAATCTTTGAGGCTACTGATGTAGCACCGAAGATTGCTGTTACTAGGTTGAAGTTAAAAGCAACAAGAAGCCAGTTAAGACCTCCAATTACTAATAAGATAAAGGCGATGGCGTGTATAGCTTTCATATTATTAATTGTTTTTAAATCTAATGAAATTTATATTTCTATCGACCTACATATAATTATGGAATGCTATGGTTAGAAGAGCAAGGGTTTATACGCACTCTCAAAAAAAGTGTTAGTATATAAGGGCATGTTTGGCCTCTCAAAAAAAGAATTAGCTTTATTTAAGAAGCTTTCAACACCTATAAAAATTCAAGATTTTTTAGATACTTTGCCTATTAATTTCGAGGAGAACGGTGAGACTTACATGTCTCCTCGGAGAGTCATCTTAGAAAATAAAGCTCACTGTATGGAAGGGGCATTATTTGCAGCTGCCGTCTTGTGGTTCCATGGGCAGCGGCCGCTCCTTCTAGACTTGCAGTCTCTTGCTCCAGATTGTGATCACGTTGTAGCACTTTACAAAATAAATAATCGCTGGGGGGCGATAAGTAAAAGCAATCACAGCACCCTTCGTTTCCGCGATCCCGTATATAAAACAGTAAGGGAGTTAGCCGTGTCGTATTTTCATGAATATTTTATAAACAAAACTGGAAAGAAGACCCTCGTTGCTTTTTCAAAGCCGTTTAATTTAAAAAGGCTTGGTCAAGGATGGGTTACAGAGGAAAGAGATCTTTGGCACATTGTTCACCTCCTAGACAATTCACCACATGAATCCGTATATGGGGAGAAAAGCGGGCATTTTATCAGAAAGGCTGATAAAATGGAGGTAAAAGCTGGCAAGCTTTTGGAGTGGGGGTCGTCTTAATTCAAGTAATAATTAATAATAATAAAATATATGCAAATTGTTACAAAGGCTACAAATTTTGAGGTGACAGAAGCTTTGAAGGATTATGTTGAGAAGAGAATGGCGCATGTTAAGAAACTAGTGACTGAGCACCAAGACGAAGTTGCTCTTATTGATGTAGAACTCAGTAAGTCAAAACACCATAAACACGGAGATATTTTTAGGGCAGAAGTAAATTTTTGTATAGGAGGTAAGTGTTACAGAGCTGTATCGGAAAAAGATAATATATATGCGGCTATCGATGAAATAAAAGATGAGTTAGGCTCTGGCTTCTCTTCCTATAAAAAGAAACATTTAAAGATTTTAAGAAGAGGTGGGGCTAAGGTGAAAAGAATAATCAAGGGTCTATTTCAGTCCTCTTAGGAAGTCATCATAAGACATTTCTTTTTTCCCTTCGGGTAAAACACGTTCGATCTTGAAAAAGCCATCCACCCAGATGGCTTTTTTGATTATTACTCTTATGTTTCTTTCCCCGATCTTTTGAAAGAAAAATGTTCCTGGCCAAGATGATAGGGCTAAATATTTCCTATAATTTTCTCGTTGATTTTTAGATATGTCGAGTAAGCCGTCCTTTTTCTCTATCATCTTGGTGAAAGTGGCCTTGGTGTGATCTTGTTCTTTTGTGCGGATTTTTCCTTCTAGCCATTCTTCAATATTTTGGCCAAAGAGGGTGGCGCTTTCAACTGCCAATTTTCTCTCAATAGCAGAATAATCCTCAGTCATTTCACCATCTTTTCTTTCTACGTTGATCTCTTTTTGGGCAATTATTAGTCCATGGTCAATGTCTTCATCGATGATCATTATTGATGTACCGATATGTGCTTCGTTGTTTATCGTCTGGTACTGGATTGGTGAAGATCCTCTGTATAGAGGTAGTAATGAAGGGTGTACGTTTAATACCTTTTCTGGAAGAATATTTAAAATTTCTTTTGGAATTATTTTTCCGTAAGCTGCGATCAGGAAATAATCGGAAGCGGAGTTCTTTAGTATTTCGATGAAAGACTGATCTTTTAGTTTTTCTGGCTGGAGGTATTCAACTTTATTTTCTTCAGCCCAGACTTTTACTGGTGGGGGAGTTAGGGTGAGATTTCTGCCAGCTGGCATATCTGGTGTAGTCACGATCATCTTGGGAGTGATACCAAGTTTTTTTAAACCATCTAGGAGTAAGACGGCAAAATTTGAAGTTCCGAAGAATATAAAATTTTTCATTTTGTGGAAGGTGGAGGCAAATCTTCTACATCAATAGCAGAATCGATAAATAATTTTCCGTCTAGATGATCAGTTTCGTGTTGAAAGACTTGAGCCAAAAGACCTTCTCCTCTTTTTGTGAATTCATGACCTTTTTCATTTATTGCTTTGACTGTAGCTTTATCAGATCGTTTTACTTTGCCGTAAAGATATCGCACAGATAAACATCCTTCTTCCATATATTTTTTTGTCTTTGAAAGAGACGAAATGACTGGGTTTATAAATACAAGGTCTGAATCATCAGGGGTTAGCTTTTTCTTGCTAGCACTTTTGTATACTTCGCCTGAGATAATAAATATGCGAAGTGGTTGGCCAATCTGAGGTGCCGCAATAGCTACTCCGTCATCTTGAGAGTGAAGGGCTGTTTTCATGTCGGCGATGATCTTTTTAATTTTTGCAGAATTAATAGCCGAGACTGGTATTTCTTTAGTCTCTGCTCGTAGGACGGGATCTTCTTTTTGAATGATTTTTACCATTTTAAAATTATGTCACAATATACTATCAGGGTCAATTTTAACAGTAAAAGAAGGTGGCAAGGAGACAATCTTTGAAACAAGGTCAGAATTTGGCCAGTTGTAATAATCTGTTTTCAATAGTACGTAGGCAGTGTGACTTCCTTTTTGATTTTTGATAAAGGCTGGGAATACAACAAAGTCCTGGCCGGCTAATAGTAGGTGAATTTTTTCTAATTCTGAAATGAGGTGTGGTTTTTTGCCATCGAAAGTTATTTTGATCAGTGTCTTAAATGGTGGATAGCCATATTTTTCTCTGAGAGCTATTTCCTCCTTGTAAAACTCAAGCAAGTTATCTTTTGTTGCGCAGATCAGAGCCTTATTTTCTGTCTGGCGACTCTGGATTATGAGAGGCTGGCTACTTAATGATCGAAGTTTGAGGACAATACCTGTGATTTTTTCGTTAATGCGAAAGTCTGGTAAAGAGAAAAAAGAATCAAAAGAAATGATTGCTGACCCAGTGACTGGTTCTGTTAGGTAAGGTAAAGCAGTTTCTGTTCCAATAAGCACAGACTTAGGGCTTTCGTAGAACTTTTTAATCATGGCCCTTGCTTGAGCTTCTGTTTTTATGCTGTCTTTATCAAAACGTAAGACGGTGGCTTCTGGAAATTGGGTAGAAAATTCTTGTTCAATTAATTCAGTACCAATGCCCAGAGTGATTAATTTCCAACTACTACAGTCTTTACAGCGTTCTTCGGCGGGACGTCTTTCTCCGCAATTGTGACATAAAAAATAATTTGTTGAATCATTTTTTGATTGATGTAGGACAACGGCGGTATTGCATGCCTGGCAGGTCACTGATGTACCGCAATCTCCGCAGACAATTGAAGGGGAAAGACCTCGACGAGCACCAAAAAGAAACATGCGTCCGCCACTGTTCTGAATTTTCTCTGCTTCATCAATCAATTTTTCACTTAATACTCGGAAAGGTTTAGAGGTCTCTTTATATTTTCTCATGTCTATTATTTCGGGTGCGGGTGAGTCAAAAACTCTAAAAGACATCGGTTCGAATTCTGCCAGTTCGTTTGATCTGGTGCGGTAGATTGTTTCTGTTCGAAGTAACGAATCTCCCAGAATAACTTTTTTCTTTCCAGTGATGGCTAAGAGCTCTGCTACTACACGGTAGTCGATGAAAGGCCTATTCATTTGCTTGTAAAAACGAGATGATTCTTTTTCTAGGACATAAGTATTGATATCAGATCTAGGGATTGCCAGAAAAGCTCCGGTCCCGACGATTAAAATGGGGTGCTTTTCACTTAAAGCTTCTGCAATTACTTTTTGCAACTCGGACGGCTTCATGTTGCTATTCAGTAGAAAAGTATAGTTTTCTATACCTTTTTTGAAGAATTGGTAGCTTTTCTCTGCCTCCTCGATTGTTGGTAGACAGAAATAAAGCGATGCTTTTTTAGCGAATTCTTCTCGGATCAGACTTTTGTAAACATCAAAGCGTTCATTTTCTGGGCGTTGCAAAACGCATTTTTCAATGACTATTCCAGGCTTATCATTTTGCTTTATGAGTTTAACTTTTTTTGACTGGGCAAATTCAAGTAGGGCTTTGGGAATTATTGCGTGAAGAGTTGAACCTGTAGTGGTGGCGTGATAAGTAGCAACGTGAGAAGAAGCCTCAATGAATGATGGGAGAAAAAACGGAACACTTTTTATGCGACTGACTTTTTTATAGGTGAAGCTGGCTGTCTTAATGGAGGATTTCATGTCCTCAACTTTCCTTTGGGAAACTACTAGGGCGTTAACTTTCTTGTTTCGAACTGGTACTTCCACAATTGATCCATTTGAAATATCTTCAGCCGTAAAATATGAGAGGCTTTCTCTGCCAATACCTTTTGAGATGGGGATGACTTCAATAATGTTCATTAAAATTATTATAGCAGACGTTTTAAATTTTAACCTGTGAAGTTGTAAAAGGGCTTAAAATACCTTACTATTGCGGTATGTCGTTTTTTACTCATAAATTAGGAATTGACCTTGGTACCGCTAATACACTCGTCTTTGTACCGGGTAAGGGGATTGTGCTGAATGAGCCTTCTGTGGTGGCCGTTTCAGAGCGTGATAATAAGATTTTAGCTGTAGGTGTAGAGGCAAAAACTATGATTGGTCGTACACCTGAAAATATAATTGCTTATCGTCCGATGAAAGATGGTGTAATTGCAGATTATCGTGTGACAGAAGCAATGCTTCGTTACTATATAAATAAAGCTCTCGGCAAATGGAATATCTTTAAGCCGGAAGTGATGGTGTCGGTACCAGCTGGAGTGACTTCGACAGAGCGCCGCGCAGTAATCGAAGCAGCCATCAAAGCTGGAGCAAAAAATGCTTACGTCGTGAAAGAGCCAATCCTCGCAGCTATTGGCGCGGGTATTTCTATTCAAGAAGCAATGGGGCACATGATTGTAGATATTGGAGGAGGCACCACTGACGTAGCTGTTATTTCTCTTGGAGGTATAGTTGCTTCGACCTCAGTAAAATGTGCTGGTAATCGTATCGATGCATCTATCGTCGATTACATCAAAAAAACTTTCAATCTCGCTATTGGAGATAAAATGTCAGAAGACATTAAAATAAACATTGGATCAGCAATTCCACTTGATGAGGAGCTATCGATGACTATCAAGGGACGTGATTTTTTGACTGGTTTGCCTCGATCCGTAGAGGTGAAAAGTAACGAAATTGTTAAGGCGATAGGTCGTGAACTTCGCGAGATGATTAAAGCTATCAAAGATGTATTACAAGAAACTCCTCCAGAATTAGCTGCTGATATTATTGACCAAGGTATTATTATGACTGGCGGATCGTCTCAATTACGTAACTTCCCAGAATTAGTTTTTCGTCGAACTGGTGTGAAGGCTGTCCTTGCTGATGAAGCCCTGTACTGTGTAGCTAAAGGAACAGGTATTGCACTAGAGCATCTAGATACTTATAAGAAGACAATAATTGCGAAAAGATAATGCATGAAGGAGCTCCACAATTTCAAGGACTTACAGAATGTGAATTTCCCGAGACAGAAAAAATATTGCTAGATATTACAGCAAAATATCAAGAAGGTCCTCAAGAGAAAGGGGTTTTTGAAACAAACGCAAAAAAATTGCAGACTATTATTGATGAGATTGGTTGGCCAACTATTTCGAGAGTAGGTATTGAGGCGGCTAGCGCCGCGTGGCTTATTGCCCAACATTCTGATTTTGATAAGAATTTTCAGCGAAGATGTTTGGAACTAATGAAGGCTGAAGCTTCTGGTGAGGTACCTGGGGCTTATATTGAGCAACTTGAATCCAGATTAAATTCATAATGTTTGACGTCAAAAATTTACACCACGCATATTTAATAGAAGGGGACAAAGCCAAGGTTTTGTCTGATGTGAATATCTTTTTAGAAAAGGAACTCGGGATTGTTATAAAAGGTAATCCCGATTATTGGCAGGCGGAATTTGAAAATTTTAGTATCGATGACGCTAGAACTTTGAAAGAAAGGGCTGGGATAAAAGCTTCTGGTAAAAAGTTTTTTATTATTGCCTTTAATTTTATTACTATCGAAGCGCAAAATTCTTTATTAAAAATTCTAGAGGAACCGACTGCCTCTACGCACTTCTTTTTTATTACACAATCTTCTGATCATCTAGTATCGACCCTTAAATCACGCTTAGCGATTATCAATAAGCTGTCTATTACTGACGATAAGAATTTGATTGAGGCTAAGAAATTTCTCAACGCTTCAAAATCAGATCGATTGAAAATGGTTAAGGAAATTATTGAAGACATTGCTGATGAAGAAAAAAGTAAGGCTGACGCTATTACTTTTGTGAATGATGTTGAACTTGTTTTGTATAAAAATTTTGAAAAAACTAAAAGTGTAGAGGTAATGGAATCACTCCAGAGGGTTATAGATTTTAAGGGATATCTTTTTGATCGAGGTTCTTCGGCTAAGCTCATTCTGGAGTATTTTGCTGTTTTGTTGTAGGCTTTACCCGAACTTAGAAAGGAGGGCAAAATGAATAAAAAGGGAAAGAAATCCAAGTTTTGGAGATTCCTGTTTCTTAATAGTAAAGGAAAAAGGGTTTTTATGCCCCCAGTCCCCGACAACAACATCTACGTCAAAATGATGAGGGGAGGGAGAATAATACGTTCTTCTGGGCAGGGGCGTGTACCACGCTCCAGGATTAAGAAATAAGAATTCGACAACAAGGAGAAGTCATCATGGCTAGGACAAGAGCCTTACGGAGGCAGTCTTCGCAGTTAGGCAGGTTTGATCCCGAAGAGCTTGAAGATCTGTTGGATGGAGATCCAGAATTAGCAAACATGATTGCTGGAGCAATGATTATCCATCGTGTCGGCCCAGGTGGTCGTACGCCAACAAAAAAAGCCAGGAAGCTTATTTCTGCCCAGGGCAAAAGTAAGCAGAATGGCAACAAGGGGAAAAAGGGATGAAATCAAAAAGGCCGCAATCGCTCTCTGAGCGATTGCGGCCTGTCTTTTTCTATAAAATGATTTAATGATATACTGTCATGACTATGACATACGATTTTTCTTTATTTAAAACAAAATTAAAAGCCGTTGAGGATTGGCTAGCCAAAGAATTTACAAGTTTACGCACTGGACGAGCAAGCCAGGCATTACTTGATTCTGTACTAGTAGAATCATACGGATCCAGAGTTCCTATTAATCAGTTGGCTACTGTTGGTACCGAAGATCCTCGTACCCTTCGTATTGCTCCTTGGGATGCTTCTCAAGGAAAAGAGATTGAGAAAGCTATTATTGCAGCCAATCTCGGCATTTCTGTTGTGACCGATGATAAGGGTCTTCGAGTAGTCTTTCCAGAGTTGACCACTGAACGTCGAGAGTCACTCATGAAGGTGGCCAGAGCTAAGTTAGAAGAGGCTAAAGTTTCTATTCGAAAAGAGCGTGATACTGTCTGGCAAAATATTCAAGAGAAAGAAAAAGATGGGGGAATGAGTGAGGACGACAAATTTCGTTTTAAGAATGAAATGGAAAAATTAACTCAAGACGGAGTGAAAAAGCTCGAAGATTTAGTAGAGAGAAAGGAAAAAGAAATAATTTCCTAAAAGAGAATGTCTCTAGTAATTACAATTGTTACTTTTTTGATCATATTAGCCGCTCTCATCTTGGTACATGAGTTTGGTCACTTTTCATTTGCAAAGATGTTTGGTATCAGGGTTGATGAATTTGGGCTCGGTTTTCCGCCAGAGATCAAATCCTTTCAAAAAGGAGAGACCAAGTACGCTATAAATTTTTTGCCACTCGGTGGATATGTGAAGATTTTTGGTGAGACTATTGATGACGATTCTTCCTCTGGTCCTGATAGTAGCCGTAGTTTTGTAAACAAATCTAAATGGGTTCAAGCCGCTGTCTTAGTTGCGGGTATATTTTTCAATATTCTTTTTGCTTTTGTTTTGTTTACGATAGGGTCTCTTTCTGGCTTACCGGCTTCTACAGATACTTACGCAGACACTAGTATAAAGAATATTCATTTGTCGTTAACTGAAATAAAACCAAAGTCACCGGCAGAGAAGGCAGGCCTTCATGTTGGCGACATCTTGCTCAGTGTCCAGTCTGGAGCAGTCACTTTGACCGGTAATCAGCTTACTCCTGACGCAGCTCAACAATTAATCGGAGGGAGTGCTGGTCAATCCATAAAAATTTCTTACTCGGATAATGGTCAGAAAAAAGATGTGACACTGCAGACTGCCTCTGGAATTGTAGAGGGGAAACCTGCTGTTGGAATTGCTATGAGTTTAATAGGAACAGAACCCAGGCTATCTTTTTTGAAGGCCACTTGGAGGGGTGCCAAGCTAACAGGCATTACTCTTAAGGAAGTGGTCTTAGGGCTATATCAATTTTTCTCACAGATTTTTCTTGGTCACGCCGATATGTCCCAAGTTTCTGGGTTTGTAGGTATCGCAGGAATGGTAGGTGATGCCTCACGTTTTGGCTTTGCTTATCTACTCTCGTTTGCGGCTCTGATTTCTCTTAATCTGGCAGTTATCAACCTTATTCCTTTTCCAGCTCTTGACGGCGGGCGTCTATTATTTATCCTTATAGAAGCGGTTAAAGGTTCTCCAATCAAAGCTCGAACGGCTAACATAGCAAATTCTGTTGGTTTTGCTTTGCTGATTGCCTTAATGATTGTTGTTACTTATCACGATATCGCTAAATTAATTTTTAAATAATATGAAATTTGGATTTGAATCAACTCAACAACAAGAGGTACCACAGGAAGTTGCAGCTTTATCTCCTGAACAGGTTGAGCATAATAATCACGAGTTGGAAGTTTACGACGCTCTACAGAGAGAGTTAATTTTACGTTTTATCTCTAGACAACCAAGTGGTGAGGTTGGAGACGACATTATTTCGACATGGATAACTAAACATTCTAAAAATTTTTCTGAAATAGTAACTAGGGGAGGAGAATTACTGAATCGTTTTATAAGAACTACGGAGGGGACACCAGAACATGAAGCGCTACTCGAAGAAGTCGAGAGCAAGTTATATTAAATCATCTTAAACAAAAACCTGCTGCAAGATCTTGCAGCAGGTTTTTGTTTTGTCCTGATAGTGCGTCGATAATTAGACATTGTCAATCCACTTGGTGTAATTAAGAAAATCAAGTAAAATAGCCCCATATGCGTCAATCACAACTATTCACCAAGACTCGTAAAGATGCCCCAAAAGATGAGGTCTCAAAGAATGCCGAACTTCTTATTCGTGCAGGCTATATCCACAAGGAGATGGCTGGGGTTTACTCTTTTTTACCTTTGGGTCTTCGGGTTCTAAATAATATTGTGGAGATTATTAGAGAAGAGATGAACGCTCTAGGTGGTCAGGAGATATCGATGACGGCTTTGCAAAACAAAGAAGTTTGGGAGAAAAGTGGTCGTTGGAGTGATGATGTCTTAGATGTTTGGTTCAAAACAGAATTAAAAAATAAAACAGAGATCGGTTTAGGTACAACTCACGAAGAGCCTTTGACTGCCATTATGCAGGGTTTTATAAAATCATACCGAGATCTCCCTAAGTACGCTTATCAGTTTCAGACAAAATTTAGAAATGAGACTAGGGCTAAATCTGGTATCATGCGAGCCAGAGAATTTTTGATGAAAGATTTGTATTCTTTTTCTCGAACACAAGAACAGCACGATGAATTTTATCAAAAAGCTAAGGAATCTTACATTAGAATATTTAAGACTGTCGGTTTGGGAGAAAAAACTTTTTTCACTTATGCGTCCGGTGGAAGTTTCTCAAAATATTCTCACGAATTTCAGACAGAATGTTCTGCTGGAGAGGATCTTGTTTATGTAGATGAAAAGAGTAAGGTGGCCATAAATAAAGAAGTGCTAAATGAAGAGGTGTTGAAGGATGTCGGTTTTTCAAGGAATGATTTAGTGGAGAAAAAAACCGTTGAGGTTGGTAATATTTTTAATCTTGGTACACGTTTTTCTGAGGCTTTTGGTTTGAACTTTCTAGATGAAAATGGAGAGAAAAGACCTGTTATTATGGGTTCCTATGGTATTGGCCCAGGACGTCTTATGGGTACTATTGTTGAGGTTTTTGCTGACGACAAGGGTCTTGTTTGGCCAGAAAATGTGGCTCCGTTTAAACTTCATTTGATTAGTTTGGCCGGTGAAGATGAGAAAGTTCGCGGGGAGGCCGATGCTTTATATGAAAAATTAGCTACAGCTGGCATCGAATCTTTGTATGATGATCGCGATGCGCGTGCTGGAGAAAAATTCGCTGACGCTGATTTGATTGGTATCCCATGGCGAGCAGTTATCAGTGCCAAGACAATCGAAAAAGGAATTATCGAATTAAAAAATCGTGCTACTGGCGAAGTTTCCGAAATTACCACTGACGACTTAATTAAAAAACTAAAATAATTTATTCCCTTCATACTAAAATACCTCACACCTTCTCTACATGTTTAAAAATCTGAAAAACAAAATATACAAGATGCTCTCGAATGAAATAGGGATTGATCTTGGTACTGCCAATACCTTGGTGTATTTGTCTGGAAAAGGAATCATTATTAATGAACCTTCAGTGGTGGCCGTCAATCAGAAAACCGGTCGTGTGGTAGCTGTTGGGGCGCAGGCAAAAGAAATGTTAGGGCGTACACCAGCACACATTATTGCTGTAAGACCTCTTGTTGATGGTGTGATTTCTGATTTCGAGGTGACAGAAGAAATGATTGCTTATTTAATTAAAAAGGCAGAGATGCATGCTCCCAAAATGTTAGGCCCGAAAGTGGTAGTTGGCGTGCCGTCAGGTATCACAAACGTAGAGCGTCGTGCTGTGCGTGATGCTACTCGTAATGCTGGGGCTCGGGAAGTTCACATTGTGGAGGAACCTATGTCGGCAGCCATCGGTATTCGAATGCCAATAAAAGATCCCGTTGGTAGTATGGTCATTGATATCGGTGGTGGTACCTCGGATATTGCTGTAATTTCTCTCGGTGGAATTGTTCGAGCAAAGAATCTTAAAATTGCAGGGGATCGTTTGAATACTGATATTATTTCCTATATTCGTAGTGAATTTAAAATTCTCATCGGCGAAAAAACTGCCGAAAATATTAAAATTGCTATTGGTAGTGTTATTCCTTCCCAGCCACCTCTAGAAGCTTCTATCCGTGGTCGGGATCTTGTTACTGGTTTACCTAGGGAAGTTATTATCACTGATTCTGACGTGCGTGAAGCCATTGCTGTGTCTATTGATAATTTGATTGAATCAGTAAAAGAAGTATTAGAGACAACTCCTCCAGAAATCTTGGCAGATGTCATGCACAGAGGTGTGTACCTAACTGGTGGTGGGGCTTTAATTAAAGGTTTACGTGAGCTATTACATGAATATCTAAAGATTCCTGTACATGTTGCTGATGATCCTCTTACTTCTGTAGCGCGTGGCACGGGAATTATTTTAGAGAATTTAGACGAATGGTTTGATGTTTTAATTGCCAACGAAGATGAGTTACCAATTCACAAGTGATAGAGGTAGGCGCTCTGTTCAGAGAAGCCGTAATATTTGGGTTGTTACAGCGGTTACCCTGCTATTGTTTTTTGCTTTTCTTTTGAATTTTTCTTTTTTCTCTTCGACACTACAGACAATAGGTAGGCCAATATGGAAAAGTCAGATTATGAGCTCTGGTATCGTGGGCGATATTAGGAGTTTTTTTTCTTCAAGATCTAGTCTGATATCAGAAAACGATTCTCTTAAAAACCAGCTCAATGATCTCTCTGCTAAGGCAGCTGTTAATGATTCACTTCTGTCTGAGAATGAATCTTTGAAAGAACTTTTGGGTAGGACAAATAAAAAGAATCTTCTTCTTGCTGCTGTAATAGAGAGGCCTAGCCAATCACCATACGATACAATGGTTGTTGATGTTGGGTCCGCAAACAATGTCAGTGTTGGTGAGCAGGTTTTTGCTGATAGTAGTTTGCCGATAGGAACTGTTACCGATGTGTATGGTAATTCTGCCCGAGTCATCCTTTATTCTTCTTCTGGTCAGAAGGTGTCTGTTTTGTTGGGTGCTAAAAATGTTAAAGCTGAAGCTGAAGGGCAGGGTGGTGGTAACTTTACGATTAAGATCCCCAGAGGCGTGGCAATTCAGGAAGGAGATAGAATAATTGCCCCATCTATTACGACCGCCTTTTTTGGTACCGTTTCCCATATTGATTTGGCCCCAAATGATTCATTCCAGACAATCTATTTCAACTCGCCAGTTAATCTAAACGAACTTCGTTTCGTCTATCTTATAAAATGAGAATTATCGCCGATGTAATAATATTCTTCTGTGTTTTTCTGACACCATGGTATATGCCACTTATTTTTTCGTTATTTTTGTTGGTTTATTTTGATTTTATTGAAATCATATTTGTTGGTGCTATGATTGATGCTCTGTATGGAGGTAAACTTTTTGTATTACTGAGCGCAGTTGCTTTTATCGGATTTATTTTTTTGAAACCTCGTTTAGCTTTTTATTCCTAAAATTAAAACGTTATCGCCTTGAAAAAAAATAGAAGAAATCACCAAGAAATAGCACCAGATGAAATTTTCCTGGATTCGAGCAATCTTCCTGATTACGATAATAATCAATTTGAGGGAAGGATTGAGAAACCTATCGGGAGGAAAGTGCTTTTAACACTAACTGTTTTCTTTATAGTTCTCATGGCCAGCTATATTGGTCGTATTTGGTTTTTGCAGATCAAAAATGGACAGGTCTTTGCTGACAAAAGCCAAAATAATGCACTTCAAAATACCTTGGTTTTTGCTAGTCGAGGAGTGGTGAGTGATCGAAACGGCGTCCCATTAATTTGGAACGAATTTTCTGGTACAAATACTGACTATGCTTATAGAAAATACACAGATCTTTCCGGCATGTCATTGCTTCTTGGTTACATTAAGTATCCCAAAAAAGACAAATCAGGATTTTATTACAATACTGAGTATGACGGAAAAGATGGTGTAGAAAAATATTTTAATGATGATCTTTCTGGTGAAAACGGTTTAAAAATAACCGAAACTGATGCCACTGGTAAAGTGCAATCAGAGAGTGTTGTAAAACCACCAAAGAACGGCAATAACCTGACTCTGTCGATTGATTCTAGAATTCAACAATCACTTTATAATATTATCGCTACTAATTCGATGAGTTCTGGTTTCCAGGGTGGTGCTGGCGTTATTATGGATGTTCATACAGGCGAAATGGTTGCCATGGTTAGTTTTCCTGAGTACGACTCTCAAACAATGACAGATGGGTCAAATGTTTCTGCTATCAATGGTTATTTTAAAAATAAAAATAATCCGTTTCTTGACAGGGTGACTGGAGGTCTCTATACTCCTGGCTCTATTATAAAACCATATGTTGCATTGGCGGCTCTGCAGGAAAAAATTATCGATCCAAATAAACAGATTCATACTATCGGATATATTTCAGTGCCGAATCCTTATGACCCAACACATCCATCTATCTTTAAAGATTGGCAAAATCAGGGCGATGTAGATATGCGTAAGGCCATTGCCGAATCGTCCGATGTTTATTTTTATGAAGTCGGTGGAGGCTATCAGGGGCAGGTTGGTCTTGGAATTAATAATATTGAAAAGTATGTTAGAACTTTCGGTTTCGGGGAAGCCTTTACTGGTATTTTTGCCGGACCAAAAGGAACCATTCCTAATGCAGAATGGAAGAAGGAAAATTTCAATGGAGAAGACTGGAGAATCGGTGACACATATCATACAGCTATCGGGCAGTACGGCTTTCAGGTAACACCTCTTCAGGCTGTACGTGCTGTTGCTTCATTGTCCAATAACGGAATTTTATTACAGCCAACATTGATTCATAATGACCCACGAGAATCTTCTACATTGAGACATAACGATGCTATTACAGACCCTGCTGATTATGAGATTGTAAGAGAGGGCATGAGACAGGGTGTACTTAACGGTGTGGCAAAAGCTTTGAATATTTCTGATGTAGAGGTTGCCGCTAAGACGGGTACTGCCCAATTAGGTCTTCACAACGAATTTGTGAACTCTTGGGTAACTGGTTTTTTCCCATATAAAAATCCCAACTACGCCTTTGCTATTGTGATGGAGAAGGGACCCGTTCACTATGCTATTGGAGCTCCAGGAGTGATGGGGCAGATGTTGTTGTGGATGGGTAAAAATACACCAGAGTATTTTAAATAATGCATAACATAATGTCCTTATAAAGAGAGCGCTCGTGGCCGCTAGGCCAAGCCTTACTCTCTTTATAAGGACATTATGTTATGCATTACCTGTATTGCGTTGGTATTTTTTGCCTATTGCTAAAATGCCGTTTTTACTATACAATTCCGGCGTAATTATCAATATTTAAACACCCTTATCATGGCCGATCAGAAGGAATATTTATCAAAAGAAAAGTATGTTGAATTAGAAAAAGAGCTAGATCACCTTAAGAAAGTGGTTCGTCGCGAGGTGGCCGAAAATCTAGAATATGCTAAAGGTCTTGGAGACCTCTCTGAAAATGCTGAATACCAGGAAGCTCGAGCTAATCAAGCTTCTACCGAAGAAAGAATTGCCAAGCTTGAGAACATATTAAAGAATGCTGAAATAATGACTATTCATCATAGCAACGTGATTAGCATTGGTTCCACTGTACACGTTAAGAAAGAGGGCGATTCAAAAAATCGCATTTATCAGATTGTCGGTTCAGAAGAATCAGATATGGCGACAGGTAAAATTTCTCTTCGTTCCCCAATGGGCCAGGCTCTACAAGGAAAGGAAAAAGGTGATACATTTGTGTTAAATACTCCAGCCGGTAAGGTAAACTACACTATTTTAGAGATCGAGTAATAACAAAAAAGCCGTGTCGCAGATGTGCGACACGGCTTTTTTGTTATATTCGCTACGATCATATAACGTCGGCGCTCGGACTTTGTGTAAGCGAGCTTCCACAAGTCCTCGTTTGACGTTATAATACCCCTCATCATGGCATCACTTGAGGAATTACGACAAGTTAGGATAAATAAGCTTAATCTTCTAAAAGAGAAGGGAATTAACCCGTATCCTATAGAGTCTCATATTCAGTATTCTCTAAAAGGAGTTTCGGAAAAATTTGAAGAGATTGAAAAGTCGTCTGCAGAAATTGTTCTTGGTGGTCGCATTATGTCTTTACGTGAACAGGGGGCTATCATCTTTACTGATTTGTTTGATGGAACTGCTCGTTTTCAGGTGCTTGTTCATAAAGAAAAAATTGGAGACGATGCTTTTGATTTGTTTTCTAAAACTACTGATATTGGAGATTTTATAGAAGTCTCTGGTACATTATTTGTCACCAAGCGCGGACAACAAACCATTGAAGCTCATGGTTGGACGATGTTATCTAAATCACTTAGACCTCTTCCAGAAAAATGGCACGGACTACAGGATACCGAAGAGCGTTTCCGTCGTCGCTATCTTGATACTTTGATGGATGAAGAGGTTCGTAATCGTTTTCTTACCAGATCAAAAATCGTCAGTACAATTCGACGCATTCTTGATTCAGAATCTTTTGTTGAAGTTGAAACTCCAATTTTACAAGGGCTCGCTGGAGGGGCGACAGCTCTTCCATTCAAAACTCATTTCAATGCCCTAGATGAAGATTTTTTCTTGCGTATTGCTCCAGAACTTTTTTTAAAGAAATTATTGATTGGAGGTTTTCCTAAGGTCTATGAAATTGGCAGAAATTTTAGAAACGAGGGGATTGACGTTACTCATAACCCAGAGTTCACCATGCTTGAATTTTATGAGGCATACTCAGACGCTTCAAAACAAATGGTCTTTGTAGAAAAGCTAATTAAAGAAGTGGTGAAAACTGTTAGTCCAAGTAATTTAGAAAAGGATTTTGATAAACCTTTCAGTGTTGTTTCTTACGATGATTTGCTCAAAAATGCTGGTGTCAAAGAGGGAACAAAGGCCACTCGTGAAGAGGCTGAGGCGGTAGCAAAATCTAAAGATATAAAAGTTGCTCCTTCGGATAGCCGAGCTAAGATTTTAGATAATATATATAAGAAATCTTGTCGCGGAGAAATTATTAAACCTACATTTATTGTAGATTATCCCGCAGATTATCTGCCTCTCGCAAAGAGATCTATTGAAGACTCTTCTCTCGTCAGCGCCTTTCAGTTGATAATCGGAGGGCTTGAATGCGTTAAGGCATTTTCTGAACTTAATGATCCTATTGATCAAAGAGAAAGATTCGCTAAAGGTGACGAAGAAAAAAATCTGGAGACGGAGAAGCTCAAACTACAGATGACGAATTCATCGAAGCAATGGAATACGGTCAGCCTCCCGCTGGGGGAGTTGGCATTGGTATTGACCGGCTTGTAATGATTTTGACCAATACTCACAACATTCGCGAAGTTATTCTTTTTCCTACATTAAGGCCTAAAAACTAGCTGGTTCTACTTAAGTACTCATATTGACTTTCTGTCAATAAAGTGATACAATATCACCAAACAAATACTTTTAGCTGTGGTCCGTGTGGATCAATTGGTTAATCGTATGCGTTCCTAGTCAAAAACCAAATAGGAGTCAGTTATCATGAAAAACTACGAGTTCAACGTTCGTGTTGTCGGCAAGGCAAATCTCAGTGAGCGTTTCTTTGAGGGAATTATCACTCATGGCGAGTACAAAGATCGCGGGATTGATCTGCCCTTCATCGGCGCCAGGATTGTGGATTTCCGTGACCCGCTCGATCCCTTCATCACTGAAGTGGAGACGCGGTGGGCACTTAATCCTGGCGATGAGGTCATCGCCTCGGTAACCCCGAGTGATCTCAAGATGGAGCCGATCGCTTCGTTCAGTTGGGGTCCAGCCACTTCGAAAATCGGCAAGCAATTGCCGTTCGGAAAGGCGCCGGCCTCAAAAGCTTCTGAAAAAGGTCGGGCTAACAACCGCAAGGTGGTTGGTACGATCTATCTTCCGGAGCCCGGCCTGCGGAAAAGTCCGCTCGGTCACGTGAGTGTTGTCGATGTCACCAATAACCGTCAGGTCTGGTGCGGTCCGATCAATCCGGAAAGATTTCCGGCGGCACTCGACGATTCCACGAAGTATCGCTACTTCGCCTGGACCGTTTCAAGAGATGGCGTGGTTTCCAAAGTGGAGATCTGCAATCCCTTGGATGTGGAGATCAGACACTCAGTTGCAGTGGTTTTAACGCCGGCGTCTGCGACCCCAGCGAAAGCTGCGGTCAAAGTCATTCCCGTCGTCGAGATTGCTCCGACTCCAGTCTTGATCCCAGCCCCAACTCAAATCCCGACCAAAGCCAAAGGTAAAGGCAAAAAGTCGGCTACAGATGCGGGAGCAGACGGACCATTGCCTCGGAAGCCTGCTAAAGTCAGCAAGCGCCACAAGAGGCTTAGTTCTGAAGAAGAGGCTTCGTTGATTGGTGATGGTGTCCTCCTCGTCAAAAACAGCGAGCCGAAGGTTCCTGTTCCGACTCAGCCTCCGACAGCGAAAGCTGGCGAAGTGGCCGTGCCGGAAAGCATTGCTGCCAAGCTTGCGGAGGCATCGACAGAAGACCGGGTTTATGACGAAAAAGACAAAACCCGTTATCGGATCATGAACCCGGATCGTCAGCAGCTCGATATCGGCAAGCTCAAGCAGCTCGTCGGCCGCGCCATCGAAGAAACACAAGAGGGTGGTTTGAGTGTCCTCGTTGACAGTCATGTCACTCTCGAGTGGGAGAAAACTCCTCGGCAATGGGTCCGTTGCACACAAAACATCGTGAAGGTCGGCGTTGACGCCTACTTCGCGAAGAATCCGTTGCAACCGGCTAAAGCTGAGCTGGCCACCGCCTAAACCAAAAAGAAAGGCAAAAAAGAAAAAAGGCGGTTAAAAAACAATACGCGGCCCCTATGCACGAAAGTGCATGGGGGTCGTTTTTTTATACAAATAATGTGGATAAGTGTGTTTGCATATGGGAGCTAGTGGTATACAATGGTAACTAAGTGGGAAAAAGTGGTAAATAAACCAACTCTCATTATCTATGCTTATCGGCGAATATACACACTCAATAGACGACAAAAACCGCATTTCTCTGCCGGTTAAATTTAGGAAGGAAGTTGGTAAAAAGTTGGTTGCTACTCACGGTCTCGATAATTGTTTATTTCTATACCCAGTTAAAGAATGGCAGAAGATTGCAGAGAAGCTTGGTGGGCTTGGCTTCGGTCAGGCGGACACAAGAAGCTTCAATCGTTTCCTTCTTGCTGGTGCAGTGGAAATAGATGTCGATACTATCGGTCGAATTTTGATCCCAGATTTTTTAAGAGATTTTGCAGATTTGAAAGGAAAAGTAGTTTTTGCTGGAGTCCACAATCGGATCGAAATTTGGAACGAAAAGAAGTGGGTCGACTACAAGAAGAAGATTGAGATGGAGGCCGATAAATTAGCTGAGAAGCTCGGAGAGATAGGTGCAGTTTAAAGTTATGAATGAAAATACCACCACGAATGTCCACAAGAGTGTTCTTTTACATGAAGCTATAGATGCTCTCAATATAAAGTCTGGAGACATATTTCTAGACGGGACTCTTGGAGGCGGTGGCCACTCGAAAGAAGTAGCACAGCGTCACAGAGGTACTGTTAAGATTATTGGCTTAGATATGGACGAGGAAGCTTTGAGGCGCGCTGAAGAAGTTCTTAAGCCACTTACAGCCAACTACGTTCTGAAACAGGCCAATTTTCGAAATATCGACATCGTACTTGATGAGATGGGTATTACTTCGGTCGATAAAATTCTGCTTGATCTAGGATTAAGTTCCAATCAATTGGAATTATCTGGCAGGGGATTTTCATTTCAGAAAGATGAACCATTGATTATGACTTTCGCTACTGTCCCTGATGAAAAATCATTTTCTGCTCGCGAGATTGTAAACAACTGGGAAGAAGAACACATCGCTGATGTTTTGTTTGGGTACGGAGAAGAATCATTTTCTAGAAAGATTGCTAAGACTATTTGCGAGGAGCGTCGAAAAAAATCAATAGAGACAACATTTCAGTTAGTCGAGGTAATCAAAAAGGCAACACCATTTTGGTATCACCATCGTAAAACTCATTTTGCCACTAAGACCTTCCAAGCGCTTCGTATCGCTGTTAATGACGAAATTAGGGCTTTGGATGATGGTGTCAGAAAAGGTTTTGAGAGATTGAAAAAAGGCGGACGAATGGCAGTAATTTCATTTCACAGCACAGAAGATCGTCTAGTCAAAAGATTTTTTAAAGAGCTTCAGAAAGACGAGAAAGCAAATATTAGTAAAAAGCCGATAGTGCCAAAGGCCGAGGAAATTAGTAAAAATCCACGAGCTCGTAGTGCAAAGCTTCGGATAGTTGAAAAAATATAATGAACGCAACAAAAACAAACATTTTAAATACAAAAGTTTTATTCTGGATTTTCGCTAGCGCAGCCCTAGGACTATTTTTGTCATATGCTTTCTTGGTGAATGAAGCAATCATGAATGTCGTCAATCGACAAAAAGCAGAAGTTCAAATTTCTAAGATCAGCTCCATTACTAGTGATTTAGAGGCTAAATATATTGCTCTAGAGAATGGTATTAATCTTCCTTTGGCCTATTCAAAAGGCTTTCAAGATGCAAAAGATGTAACTTTCATTACTAGGGTGACTGATGCCCCTGGCAGATTGTCTATTCGTTACTAAGCCCTCATTTTATGAAGGCTCATCCACCAATAGTAAAAATAAGAATAATTTCCGGAGTCATATTGTTGGTGGCTTTGCTCTTGGTTAGTAAGTTGTATTTGTTACAGATTGTTCATGGAAAAGATTTTGTTAATAGGGCGGACGCACAGTATGTGCGTCCGCCCCAGTATACTTTTGATCGCGGTTCAATTTATTTTCAAACAAAAGATGGCAACTTGGTTTCTGGAGCGACAGTGAAAACCGGCTATCTGATTACTGTTAATCCAAAATTGATCACTAATGCCGAAGATGCCTATCAGAAAATATCAAAGATAATTACAGTTGATCACGATACTTTTATTACTAAGGCTACCAAGCCGAATGATTCTTATGAGGAAATAGCCAAGAGAGTTGATGAGGACAAGGGTCTGGCTATCAACGCCCTTAAAATTTCTGGAGTCAGTATTTATCAGGATAAGTGGCGTATCTATCCAGGTGGTGACTTGGCGGCCCAGGTTTTAGGTTTCTTGGGTTATCAAGGGGATACACTTGCTGGGCGTTATGGTCTTGAGCGTACATATGAAGGCGTTTTAAATAGAAATGAAAATTCTATGTACGTTAATTTTTTCGTCGAGTTATTTTCTAATATAAAAACAATTACCAATAATGAACCACAAGAGGGTGATGTAGTTACTACCATCGAGCCTACCGTCCAAAGTTTTTTGCAAGACGAACTCAAAAAAACAAATGACCAATGGTCGTCAGACTCAACTGGTGGAGTAATTATTAATCCAAAGACCGGAGAAATATATGCAATGGCTCTTTATCCATCCTTTGATCCAAACTCTTTTCAGACAGTTTCAAATCCTTCAGTATTTAGAAACGACATGGTGGAAAATGTAAGAGAGATGGGTTCTATAGTCAAAGCTTTGACGATGGCTTCTGGCTTGGATAGTGGGGCAGTCACACAGCAAACTACCTATGATGACACTGGTTGCATTACTGTGAACACAAAAAAGATTTGTAATTATGATCTAAAAGCTAGAGGCGTAATTCCGATGCAGGAAGTTTTAAATCATTCCCTCAATCTCGGGGCTTCTTTTATTGCCACAAAAATGGGGAACACTCTCTTTACTCAATATCTTAAAAATTTTGGACTAGGAGAGAAGACGGGAATCGATCTACCTAACGAGGCGACTGGTCTCATCAGCAACCTTGATAGTCCTAGACAAGTGGAGCACGACACAGCTTCTTTCGGTCAAGGTATTGCCATAACACCAATGGAAACAGTTCGTGCTTTGTCTGTGTTGGCTAATGGTGGCACTTTGATCACTCCTCATGTGACAAAACAAATTAATTACAGTATAGGATATTCAAAACCATTTAATGCTCCAGAAGGGAAGAGAGTCATTTCTGAGCAAACCTCAAAGGATATCACCTCAATGCTTGTCACTGTGGTCGATAACGCTCTTCTAAATGGTAAAGCCAAAAATCCTCACTATATGGTGGCCGCTAAAACAGGTACTGCTCAGATGGCCAATCCTAATGGTGGTGGATATTACGCTGATCGTTATCTACACTCATTTTTTGGCTATTTCCCAGCGTATAATCCTCAATTTCTAGTTTTCATGTATACTATTTACCCCAAGCATGTTGACTATGCTTCGGAGACCTTAACACAGCCATTTTTAGACATTTCCAAGTTTTTAATTAATTATTACGAGATTCCTCCTGATCGATAAAATATATGAAACAAACCTTTAAAAAAATTGTCACGACTATTATCACCGCAGAAGCCAAGTTGGTACTTAAAAAGTACAAGCCTCATGTCGTCGCTATCACTGGTAGTGTAGGCAAGACTTCCACTAAAGACGCAGTCTATACAGTTTTTAGTTCGAAATTTTCCACTAGAAAAAGTGACAAAAGTTTTAATAGCGAAATAGGTATTCCACTTACGATCTTGGGCTGTCCTAATGGTTGGAATAATGCTTGGCTTTGGATCAAAAATATATTTTATGGTTTCAGTTTAATTATCTTCAAAAGAAAATATCCAGAATGGTTGGTTTTAGAAGTGGGTGCTGATCGCCCAGGTGACATAGAAAAGGTTTCAAAATGGTTGCAAAGCGACAGCGTGGTTTTTACTCGCTTCGGGGAAGTGCCGGTTCATGTAGAATATTTTAATTCTCGCGAGGAAGTAGTGTTGGAAAAAAGTTATTTAATAAATTCTCTTAAAAAAGAAGGAACTTTAATATTAAATGCAGATGATGAAGACGTGTTTAATTTGTCCGAAAAAGCTAAAACGAAGGTGATGACTTATGGTGAAAAAGAACGTGCGGATGTTGTTGCTTCTCATTACTCTGTTCTCTATACAGAAAAAAATGGTGTGACTCTGCCTTCAGGTATCGCTTTTAAAATTGATGCCATGGGTAGTAGCGCTCCTGTCACTATTGATGGGGTATTAGGGCAGGCTCACGTTTATCCTCTTCTTGGAGCAGCTACGGCGGGATTATCTCAGAACATTAATTTGGTTGAAATTACTAGTTCCTTTGCTCATCATCAGCCACCAATTGGAAGAATGAATATTATTGAAGGAAATAGAAATTCAGTCATCATTGATGATACATACAACTCTTCGCCTGTTGCTCTTAATGAGGCTTTGGAAACATTAAAATCTCTGAATAAGTCACACTACAAGATAGCTGTTCTTGGTGACATGCTTGAGCTTGGGAAATTTACTACAGAGGAACACAAGAAGGCTGGTAAAAAAGTAGCTGATATCGCAGATATTCTTGTCACTGTAGGGCTTCGTTCTCAGAGCATCGCTGAAGGGGCACTTGATGCTGGAATGAGTGAGAAGAATATTTTTCAATTTGAAAATTCTAGGGAGGCAGGAAAATTTGTTGATAGTATTCTCGAGGCGGGGGATATAGTTTTGGTAAAAGGATCACAAGGAACAAGAATGGAGAAAACTGTGGAAGAAATAATGGCCCACCCTGAGGACAGAGAAAAATTATTGGTACGGCAAGATCCAGACTGGAAGAAGAGATAAAAACAGGGCGTTCTCCGCAGGAGAACGCCCTTTAAATTTTGTATTTTGTCGCGATAGCACCAAGCGTTTTTTGCCTGATGATTTTATCGCTGTCATTTTTTTCAATTACTACCACGGGGATATCCGGGTGTTCTTGAATATGTTTTTCAGCATAAAACGAGGAACTTTTAATTTGGAGTTGGACGCGCTTTCCATCTCTAAAGCAAAATATTGCGTCTACAGCTTGGTAGAGATCTTCGGTAATGGTGGCTGGCAATATCTCCTTTAACCATGGAGGATAATGTCCTTTGTATGACCAGGCACGGAAGAACCTGTTTTCTGTATCACGACCTCTTTTCTCGCTTTTGGTATTTGCCACTGGGCGAGTCATTCCTCTTTGAATCTCGGAGAGAATTCTTTCTATGCGGCTTTCCTTGGCTGAGGATATTATTAATCCAGCCCTTTTTTCCTCTGGTGTTTTACGGTGCATTTTTACCTCCTTTCTAATTGGTGGTTTTGGTTCTAGGGGAAAAATACCATATTATTACTCCAAGCGCTATACTATTGGAACTTATGTTAATTCACGTAAAAATACAGCCAGATTCAAGAAAGGAGGAGATTGAGGAGAAGACAGAGACTTCTTTGATCGTGTCTGTAAAAGCTCCGGCAGAAAATAATGAGGCCAATAGGGCAATGATCGGACTTTTAGCCAGACATTTTAAATGTGATCCTGGACGAATAAGAATTATTACTGGCCATCATGCTAGAAGTAAAATTATAGAGATTTTGTCTTTTTCAGAAAAATGATATTATGGCAGAGCCAATTATTTATATGGCCCTATCGTCTAACGGCTAGGACGAAGCCTTCTCAAGGCTTAAATCAGAGTTCGATTCTCTGTAGGGTCACCCAGAGGGATGAATTTAGAGTATTAAGAAAAGGCCCAGCAAACGCTGGGCTTTTTCTTTGGTCGAGTTCGGAAGAATACGTGAAAAGGTGGGCACTCCGGACGGGGAGTCTAACTTTAGCTTCTGGAGGCATTGTCGCGAGTAAATTTTCATTGTAATATGTATGAAACTATTACGCCAATATTTCAAGTCGTTTTAGCATAATTAAATGCAAAGAGATCTACACAAATCACTAAAATCGGAAAAAATTAAGACAACACGAGCAACAACAAGTGGAGTAAACTTTTTTTTGGTTAAGTTGCAATGGGGTAAAGACGATAGCGCTTTGAGTTTGCATGCCGATCCCAATTCTGTATACCTTTCAGGAGGTTACCAATCAGCCGATTTTTTGGCAGCGATTGGCTTTAAGAGGAGCATCTGCAGCTTTACGCAAGGAGGTCAATGTTATTCAGTCGAAGTCTTGAATAATTTCGATCTAGATGAGTTTACGACTATTTTCGATAAATCATTCTCAGAAGTTCTAGACGCCCAAAGACACCTTCAAGCTTGTGGATATAATTTGGAAGGAAGTGAAGGAACAAGTTATTATCTTGGTCACTCAAATAGACATATTTCTCGTCGGCAGTCATATGTTGGTGATGGTCACACTTCTTCTGTATCTCCTGAAGTTTTAAAAAGTTCTGAAGATGATGCGTTCTATTTTAAATTTACTTTTGTTAATAATAGTGGATCAGGAAAAGGATGGACAATCCATTACAGACCGAAACATCTCCCTTTGTCATCAGATATACGTAGTGTTTTTAATTTTATTGGAATCGATACATTTTCTGAATGTCCCGAATTTAATTTTGAAGAGTGTTTTTGGAAAGGCATTCCTTATCAGAGTTACAGCGATCGAGCTTTTGACAGCAATGCAAACGAGTCACATGCAGCATTCGATGGGCATCAACAAAATTTTTCTTTGGGTATTAAGGCCTTATTACAGGCAAATGCAGGAATAGAAAACTTTGGAATGGTCTTTTTACCTATTGCAAAGAGAGAAGTGCGAGTTCAAGAAAATATAAGGCAAAGAATTGCACAACCGACCACGACGAAGAAAGAATTAAAAGGTAATTTTGAGTTTGATGTTGCGATTTCATTCGCTGGAACCGAGAGGCAATATGCGGAAAAAATGGCAGAAAAATTAAGAGCCGCTGGATATAGTGTATTTTATGATGACTTTTTCCCTGAAAATTTATGGGGAGCTGATTTAGCTATTACATTTGCAGAGATATACGGTAAGAAAGCCAGATATTGTGTAGTTTTAGTTTCCAACGAATACAATAATAGGGAATGGACTATTCATGAAAGAAGTCATGCTCTGCAACGCATGATTAAGGAGAAAGGAAAAGGTTATATACTGCCGATAAAAATAGACGATGTTTCATTGCCTGGTGTTGCTGATACAATCGGTTATATTTCCATCAAAAAAGGGATAGAAACTATTTCGGACTTGTTAATTAAAAAGTTATCAACTGAATCAACTAAAATATAAAGTCTGATGCCAAATATAACACCTACAAAACAAGTTCAGATTCTCGCAGATGCCCTCAAGAAACGTAATATAGAGTTTGAACTTGAATACTGGGATGGACATAAACATATTGATATTTATATTCCTCGCGATAATCTATATATTGAAATAGACGGATTACAGCATTACACCGATCATAAGCACCTCATTGCTGATTTCAATCGAGATTATTTTTCTTTTAAGGATGGATTCTTCACTAAGAGGATCACCAATGAACTTATAGAAACTCATTCTGAGGAAATTGCTGACGCCATTGCAGATGTTGTAAATAATGCGCCGAATCGAATTGGTGAAAAGATTTTATTGGATCAAGATAGGGATATTGAGATTCCAGATATACATGATATTAAATGGCCTGAATCGCATGCCTTTATGGTGAATGATTTAACAAAATCTATTAAATGCGCGGAGGCAAACTATCTTGTGGCATTAGGTTTATTTTGTTACACGGAAATTCTTGGGCGGCAATTGCTTAGATTTAGAAAAAAAGATCGAACTGCTTCATTTAATAACAAGGATTGTTTTGAGAGCTTTGCTAAAGAATATTTGGGCTATAGTGAAATCTTAAAGGCGCATCCAAAGTTGTATGATATTTATAGGCATGGACTTTGTCACGAGTTTTATATAAAAGCTAATCCAGGAGGACAGTCAGTTGTAGCGCTTTACTTTGGTAATGAAGATGAAAAACTCAAATCGCAAGGAATCGATATCACAAAAGGTATCGCCATTGATAAGAGTGACAGATTTAGGGTATTTATAATTGAACCTTATCTAAGAGATTTTGTTGCTGGTGTAAGAAAACTTTCGTCTGAAATGAACGCAGAGAAGTGGAATCCTGATGAAATGACTTCATGACAGATTGTTAGCCATCGAAATCATGAAGTCGGGCATCGATTCATCCTCTATTCTCACCTTGCGAGGGCTCCGATCAACTAGCTTCACTTTCTCTGGATGCTCAATCATCTTATACGTCTCTGCATATAACTCCTGGACACCTACTTTGTAGAGATTGGATAGACGTATCAGGGAATGAAGGCAGGGAACATGCACCCCAGTTTCCCACTTGGAAATACGCTCTTTGCTATTAAGTCCAAGCGCTCGTGCAACATCCATCTGTCGCAATCCAGCACTCTTGCGGTATTTGCGTAACGAATTGGGATACTTTTGTGGTTTATAGATCATGGGGTAAATATAAGCTAATAAGACAAGTCGCCTAGGGGGTTAAACCTGCCAAATCTGGCAAGTTTCTCCTCTTAGGTGGCTTGAGCTTAGGAGGTATAGGAATATCCAAAAGCCTTTTAAGCTCTTCAATACTCATTAAAATCAGGTTGTGTAAGTGTATGTTTTCGGAAAGCCAGTCGCTGGGGTCACAGCAATTTTAGTCTCATCCCACAAAATTTTTATTCTAAATTGACAATTGGTTAAATTGTGATATAATTAAGAAAAATAAAACCTCAACTTTTTCTAAAACCAAAACAAAAGAAAGGCCTTTGAACCTTGAAACCAATCCTCGCAATTCTCAGCGTAATCGTTGGAGCGTTTGCCTATGGTTACATGACAGTCACTACGAGCTTCGGAACTGGTGAAGGACTCTCCTTCACCACCTTCTTGCTTTGGTCAGGACTTGCCGGCATTGCCTGCTACAACCTGATTAAGAAAGATGGTGGATGGGGAATTTCCCTCATGTATGGCATTGGAGCAACCTCCGTTGCAATCACACTCATCTATAAAGGACGATGTGATTGGTCGTGCACCGATACTGTCGTAGCTTTTCTCGTGGTGGCATGTGTTTATCTGAGCAAAACTAAAGGTCCCACAGTGGGACTAGTGGCCTCGGTAGTCGCTGGAGTCATTGCTGGTATTCCATTCATCGTTTTGACTTGGAAAAACCCAGCGGCTAGCCCTATCATCTCAAATGTGGGTTTTTTGACCTCCAACATATTATCGTTCTTATCGGGGAAAACGTGGACTATGAAGGATCGTCTTTATGGTGGAGCAAACGCGGTGGCCTGTATTCTACTGGTACTGCCATGGGTGCTATACCATCTCGACTAATATCAGTGTCTCGACTTCTTCCAACAGGCTCTTGCTTCAACGCAAGGGCCTGTTTTTATTTTTAAATGCCATAAACAAGCTTTCACAAGTACTCGCTAGACGTTATAATTGCCTGAATGAATCAAGATGAAGCATTCGAAATACTCAAAACTGGCAATAATGTCTTTGTCACTGGCTCGGCTGGGTCTGGTAAAACCTATCTCATTAATCGCTATATTGCTTATCTCAATGAAAATAATGTAGATGTGGCCGTAACAGCCTCTACTGGCATTGCTGCTACTCATATGGGAGGGGTGACGATTCATTCCTGGTCTGGACTCGGTATTCGCGATTCTCTTTCTGAGAGAGATTTGGATTATCTGGAAGGTCGTCAGTATCTTTGGAAAAGATTCCAAAATGTGAAGGTTCTTATTATCGACGAAGTATCGATGCTTCACCATTTTCGACTGGATTTAGTGGACAAAGTCCTGAAACATTTTAGGAGGTCAGATAAACCATTTGGTGGAATACAGGTTGTGCTGGTTGGAGATTTTTTCCAGTTGCCACCAATTTCTAGAATGGGGGAGCCAAGAGCCTATTTTGTTTTTCGTTCAGAGGCTTGGCGAAAAGCTGATTTTACAATTTGTTATTTGACTACCCAGTATCGCCAGACTGACGATGATTTTTTAAATGTTTTAAACGCTATTCGTTCTAACGATCTTGATTCGGACGTAGGGTCGTATCTCCAAGAGAGATTCCAACAAAAAATAGAAATGGATATTGAGCCAACTAGACTATATACACATAATATTGATGTGGATCAGGTTAATGCTAATTCTCTTTCAAAAATAAAAGGCAAGGCTACCACTTATGACATGGTCAGCCACGGTAAAGAAAAATATGTTGAATTGCTGAAGAAGAGTTGCTTGGCTCCGACCATTTTAGAATTGAAGATTGGTGCCAGGGTAATGTGCGTTAAGAATAATTTTGAAGCTGGTTTTGCTAATGGTACCTCTGGTGTGGTGGTTGCGTGTGAACCCAATCAGGATCCGATTATCAAGACTGCTAACGGGAAACTAATTACTATCGAAAGAGCAAGTTGGCGTATCGAAGACGAAGGAAACGTGAGGGCAGAACTAATCCAATATCCACTTCGTCTAGCTTGGGCTATTACTGTTCATAAGAGTCAGGGGATGAGTCTTGATGCTGTTGAGGTAGATCTATCCAAATCCTTTGAAAAGGGTATGGGATATGTGGCGCTTTCGCGCGTCAGGACCTTGGCAGGGTTGTCTCTCCTTGGTTTTAATCAGATGGCCTTACAAGTAAACGAAGAGGTACTTGAATTTGATCAACAACTTAGAAGCCTTTCAGAATCAGCTCGACGAGCTTTGGAGGAAACTTCTCCTAATGTCTTAGAAAGAACTCAAGAAGAATTTATGAAGAGAGCGAGTGGTGGCAAGGCCACAAAAAAGCAAAAAGTAAAAAAAGTGAAGCTTTCGACCTTAGATATTACGCGTGAATTTGTATTGTCTAAGACACCATTAGCTGAGATCGCAAAAGAGCGTAATATCACGATTGAAACTATTGTTAGTCATATAGAGAAGTTGATTGAAGAGGATGCTTCTCTTGATATTACTTATCTTATTTCAGATATGTCTCATGGTCGGCGTGACCAGATTGCTAAAGCAATAAAAAAGAATTATGAAACTTCTCAGAATAATTATCTTTCTCCTGTTAGGGATATTCTCGGTCCTAAGTTTTCGTATCTAGAAATTCGTTTAGTTCGCTTGATGATGAAGAAAGAGAGTCTGATGTAGTAAAATCTGTGCCAGAAGCTGATATGCAAATAAACACGTTCCTTGGTCATTTTGGAACGGTTGTATATTTTTGTTATATCAGTAAAGATATAACTTTCTAAAAAGGCTAGATCAAAACTTAGAATTGTTTTGACATCATGTAAAAAGTGAAGGCGAAACCGAAGATGATGAACGCAATCATTAGTGCGTTTGCTCCGGACTCACTTTTTACTACGCCTTTTTTAATAAGCCAGTTGGCGAAAACTGAATCAGTTTGTGCATTGTTATCCATGGATACATTATAGCAATTTTTTTCAAATCTAGCTGTGTAAAACTCAAAGAACAAGATGCTTCTGGTAGTTTGACAAGCATCGTTTTTTAGTATATTATATACACTAATTCATCTCTATCTATCTAAGGCAGGGCTGATCTGACCAGTTTTTATTATAAAGGTCAGCCATTTAAGTATGTATAAACCAAATAATTTTAGTAAAAGACGAGGACCAAATGGTCCAAGTAGAGGGCCTTTTCGTGGCCGGAGCCTAGGCGGAAGTCGCGGTTTTTCTCGCACACCTAATCGTGGAGGTCCAAAGGGTGAGTATATTAACCCTGCCAAGTTTATCAACAAAGCAGTGATTACGGAGGAAGTTGAACACTTTGTGCCAGAGCATGCGTTTGCCGACTTTCAGATTGTAGACGCTCTTAAGAAGACTATTCATGAAAGGGGATATATTACGCCGACACCCATCCAAGATCGGACTATTCCTCATATATTAAAAAATGCTGACGTGTTGGGTATCGCTAACACTGGTACTGGCAAGACTGGCGCTTTTCTTATCCCCCTCATAAATAAAATGCTACTTAGCCCAAAGGGTAAAGTGCTTGTTATTGTGCCAACCAGAGAGCTGGCTTTGCAAATTGATCAGGAGTTAAAAAGCCTGACACCTGGCATGAACATTTATTCTGTTTGCTGTGTTGGTGGTATGAGTATCGTGCCTCAGCTCCGACAGCTTCGATATAAGAACGATTTCATCATCGGTACACCTGGCCGTCTGAAAGATTTGATACAAAACAAAAAAATTCTACTTTCAGAATTTCACACACTCGTGCTTGATGAAGCTGACAGAATGCTAGACATGGGATTCATACATGATATGCGATTTGTTATGGCGGGAATGCCTAAGGATCGTCAGACTCTCTTTTTCTCAGCAACACTAGGATCTGAAATTGAGAAATTAATTAAGGAATTTTTGAATGAACCAGTGAAGATCTCTGTTAAAACAGGAGACACTGCAAAAAACGTTGAACAAGACGTTGTT
>SESF01001840.1_pt1 | contig 147090 bp, 144 predicted proteins | sample 3171521 | NCBI WGS metagenome assembly SESF01 (sample SAMN10866945, study PRJNA518727) | freshwater metagenome | biome: subpolar coniferous forest; feature: holomictic lake; material: water; isolation source: holomictic Lake 227, 6 m and 8 m depth | place: Canada: near Kenora, Ontario | collected...
TTATATTGCTATCTGAAGTTCGCCTCCCGGGCGAGCTCATTTTTTTAAAAGTAAGTAAAAATCAATACAAATGATTGACTTAAAAGTGATCCATTCCGTTCTGGGTCAGTTAGAAGAAGAACGAGGCATCCCAAAAGAAAAGATTATAGAAGCTATAGAATTAGCCCTAGCTACAGCCTACAAGAAAGAATACGGCAAACGTGGCCAGGTTATTCGTGCTACTTTTGACTTAAATTCAGGAAAAGCTGACTTTCTACAGGTAAAAAAGGTTGTTGATGAATCAACCGTTATTTTCCGTGATGAAAATGATGAAGAAGAGCCTGCTCCTCGTGAAGAAGGCGACGAAAGAGAGTATTTTGACGAAGAAAAGCACATTTTGATAGCAAATGCTAAGAAAATTAAGCGTGACGCTGTATTAGGAGATGAGCTGATCTTCCCTCTTGAATTAAAGGACGATTTTGGCAGAATTGCCGCTCAAACAGCTAAACAAGTCATTATTCAGAAGATTCGTGAGGCAGAAAAAGTCTCAGTTTTGAAAGAATATGGCCAAAAAGAAGGAACTATCGTATCTGGAACAGTCCAGAGAGTAGAACGCGGTAATATCTTTATGGATATGGGCCGAGCTTCTGGAATTCTACCTTTCGAAGAACAGATTCCTGGAGAGCACTACCGTCAAGGCGAACGTGTTCGAATGTATCTATCTAGAGTAGAGGAAACTCCTCGAGGTATTTTTCTACGACTTTCACGAGCACATCCTCAATTTCTAGCTCAATTATTCCAAGTGGAAGTACCAGAAATTGCTTCTGGATCTGTAGAAATCAAAGCGATCGCCCGCGAAGCTGGCTCTCGTTCAAAAATTGCTGTTGCTTCAACAGACAACCACATTGATCCTGTTGGCTCAATGGTGGGACAACGAGGGGTTCGCGTTTCTACTGTTATGAGCGAATTAGGAGGTGAAAAAATCGATATCATTGAATGGTCACCTGAAACCGAAAAATTTATTGAGGATTCCCTTTCCCCTGCTAAAGTCGTCGGTGTTACTCTAAACAAAGAAGAAATGAAAGCTACTGTAGAAGTCGCTGAAGACCAGCAATCGCTAGCCATCGGTAAAGGTGGTCAAAATGTTCGCCTAGCCGCTAAATTAACTGGCTGGAAGATTGATATACAATCAGTTAAAATTGGTAGCGATAGTGAAATGGATAGAGAAATTGAATAATATTATTTAAAAAGTTAACAATTAATTCGAAGTAATCATGAATTCATACATATTATTTGTCGGAGCTAGTGCGATTATCGCAATTTTGTACGCATTATTCTTAGCACGTCACATTCTTAAGAAGCCAGCCGGTTCAGAAAGAATGCAGGAAATCGCTAGCGCTATTCAAAAAGGCGCAGGCGCATATCTCAACCGACAATACAAAACAATCGCAGTTATTGCTGTTGTTCTTATTATCGCTATTGGTTTTCTTCTAAACTGGATCACTGCTCTTGGATTCTTTATTGGAGCTTTGTTTTCAGCATTAGCTGGATACATTGGTATGAACGTTTCAGTTCGTGCCAACGTTCGAACAGCTGAAGCTGCTAAAAAAGGTATTAAAGAAGCTCTTTCAATCGCTTTTCAGGGAGGATCTGTTACTGGTTTTATGGTGGTAGGCCTTGCCCTATTAGGAGTTACCGGATTTTACTCCGCTACTCATAATGTAGGAGCACTTATTGGTCTCGGATTCGGAGCCAGCTTAATTTCAGTTTTTGCACGAGTAGGTGGTGGTATTTTTACCAAAGCTGCTGATGTAGGAGCTGACCTTGTAGGAAAAGTAGAAGCCGGTATTCCTGAAGATGATCCTCGAAACCCTGCCGTTATCGCTGATAACGTAGGAGATAACGTAGGAGACTGTGCGGGTATGGCAGCTGACCTTTTCGAAACTTATGTTGTTACAGCTATCGCTTCAATCCTTCTTGGAACAATCATCTTCAAGGGCTCAAGTACTGTTATTCTTTACCCTCTTGTTCTAGGAGCTGTTTCTATTTTCTCTTCAATTATCGGTACATGGTTTGTTAGTCTAGGTAAAAGTGGCAATATCATGAACGCCCTTTACAAGGGTTTGGCAGTATCAGGTGTTTTGGCCGCAATTGCCTTTTATCCAGTTACAAAAATGTTAATGTCTGCTAACGGCCTATATTCAACATTTTCTTTGTTCGCTTGTGCTATCATCGGACTTCTACTAACAGCCGCATTGGTTGTTATTACTGAATACTACACATCAACCGAATACGCTCCTGTAAAATCAATTGCCAAAGCTTCAGTATCTGGTCACGGAACAAATGTTATTCAAGGTCTTGCTATCTCAATGAAAGCTACCGGCCTTCCTCTTCTTGCTATTGTTGCTTCTATCCTTGGCGCTTATCATTATGCCGGTCTATACGGTATCGCTATCGCCGCTACAAGTATGCTCTCAATGGCTGGTATTATCGTCGCTATCGACTCATATGGACCTATTACTGACAATGCTGGTGGTATTGCTGAAATGGCCGAACTTCCTAAGGAAGTTAGAGATGTTACTGACCCATTAGATGCTGTTGGAAACACTACAAAGGCTGTGACAAAAGGTTACGCTATCGGTTCTGCTGGACTAGCCGCTCTAGTATTGTTTGCTTCTTACACACAAGAATTTACTAAAGCTGGGCACACATTAGCTTTTGATTTAGGAGATCCTAAGGTTATTGTTGGTCTATTTCTTGGAGGTCTTCTACCTTATTACTTTGCCGCTCTTTGTATGGAAGCTGTGGGTAAGGCTGCTGGAAAAGTTGTTGAAGAAGTTCGACGACAGTTCCGAGAAATCAAAGGTATTATGGAAGGAACTGCAAAGCCTGACTATGCTAAGAGCGTTGATATCGTTACATTGGCAGCTATCAAAGAAATGATCTTGCCCGCACTTATTCCTGTCGCTGCCCCTATACTTGTTGGGTTTATCCTGGGACCAGTTGCTCTTGGAGGTCTGCTTGTAGGATCAATCGTTACTGGATTGTTTGTCGCTATCTCAATGACATCTGGTGGAGGCGCTTGGGATAATGCTAAGAAATTTATTGAACAAGGTGAACACGGTGGCAAAGGTGGAGATGCACACAAAGCTTCTGTTACTGGGGATACTGTTGGTGATCCTTACAAAGATACAGCTGGACCAGCAATCAATCCAATGATTAAAATCTTGAACATTGTTGCTCTACTTATCGTTGCATTCTTGATTAAGTAATCTAAAAATCTGTGAACGAATACAAAATACTAGGTGTTAAAAATCTGCCTCAATCAGAAGTAGAAATTGAAGTGGAAGTTAGTGCTGAATACTTACAATCATTCTGGACAAAGGCTGTCTCACACGTCGGCGAACATATTGAAATTGCGGGGTTTAGAAAAGGACATATCCCAGAAAATGTTCTCGTTGGAAAAGTTGGTGAGATGAGCATTGTTGAAGAGTCTGCTGAAATGGCTCTCGCCGAAGTTTATCCAAAGATTGTTATCGAAAAAAACATCAATGCTATCGGCCGACCGAAGGTCACCATTACCAAAATGGCAAAAGGCAGTCCTCTTAATTTTAAAGCAGTCACAGCAGTTGTGCCTGAAGTAAAATTGCCGGACTACAAGAAAATTGCCAAAGGAGTAATGTCAAAGGAAGAACCAATAGAAATTACAGAGAAAGAAGTTGATGATGTTATCGAAGAAATTCGAAAAAGTCGTGCCCCTCATGAGCACGACGAACAAGGCAATCACCTTCCTCCAAAAGATTCCGACTTACCTGAGTTCAATGACGAATTTGTAAAGAGTCTAGGAGGTGATTTCACTAGCGTAGAAGACTTCAAAACTAAAGCCCGAGAAAGAATTACTGAAGAAAAAAAATACCGCGCTGTTGAGAAAAAGCGAATTGAAATCCTTGAGGCGATTGCTGAAAAAACAAAAACTGAATTGCCTGAATTATTGATCGAGAGTGAGATCGATAAAACTTATTCCCAATTCGCAGAGAATCTCCAGTCAATGGGATTAGAGGTTAATGATTATCTAAAACGAATTGAAAAAACTGAAGAAGATCTCCGAAAAGAATGGCGCCCTGAAGGTGAAAAACGCGCAAAAATTCAATTAGTAATTAATCAGATTGCTCTTGAAGAGAAAATATCTCCTTCAAAAGAAGAAGTTGAAAAAGAATCAAAGCACTTGATCGAACAGTATAAGGATGCTGATCCAAGACGTGTTGAGATATATGTTGAAACCATGTTAGTTAATGAGAAAGTCTTACAACTCTTGGAATCGCAGAAGTAGAAACCTAAACAAAACACTCCCGAAAGAGAGCGCACGTGGCCGCTAGGCCAAGCCTTACTCTCTTTCGGGAGTGTTTTGTTTAGGTTTCCAATTCTACACATCCAACAACTACAAAAATCCTACGACAGCAGTAATAGAGACGTCACAGCAATGGCGGCTGTTTCCGCGCGGAGGATTTGGGAACCTAAATTACAAATGAGGATGTTTTTTGAACGGAACATTTCAAGTTCTTTTTCTGTCCAACCTCCTTCTGGGCCGATCAATATTGCTATATTTTTTGAATCATCCTTATCAGAAATTTTAAATTGTTTTCCAGATGGATCAAAAGCCAAAAAATTCATCTTTTCTTCATCTTGATTTGATAGTCTTTCCAGAACCACATCGAGATACTCGGGCGTGTTCAACGTCGGTAAAGTCACCCTCCCCGACTGCTCGCTCGCCTCAATTAATATTTTTCGAGCCCTCTCCATATTCAAACCTTTCTTTTCACTCCTCTCGCTTATTATTGGTAAAACATGTGAAACCCCTAGCTCAGTAGCCTTTTGAATAACCCATTCGAAGTTATCTTTCTTAATTAATGCGGCCAGTAACCAAACCTCTACTGCCTTTTTATCCCCTCTATTATTAGGTTTCTCACGTTTCTCAATAACGTGTAACACTAGCTCCTTCTTAGTTAATGAAACAATCCCACAAAGAAACTCCCCACCCAAGCCGTTGAAGAGAAGTACCTCCTTACCACTCTCTGAGAGCCTGAATACATCCTTCAGCTGATGAATTAAGCCCTCGTCTGAAATAACAACGTTATTTCCGACAACCAACTCCTTATCAAAATAAAATCTGTGTAACCTCATGGAACTAGTATATCAAGTTTTTTAAAATTTGATTTTTCTCTCTTTTTGCTATACTTTGTCTACTATCTTATTAGTCTAATCCCAAACAATCATGTCAATGCTAATTCCAACAGTTTTAGAGAAATCACAATTTGGTGAAAGAGCCTATGATATTTATTCACGTCTTTTAAAGGAACGTATCATTTTCCTTGCCGGACCGATTGACGACGACGTTGCTAATCTTGTTATCGCCCAACTATTATTCTTACAGTTTGAAGATTCAAAAAAAGATATCTTACTTTACATAAATTCTCCTGGGGGTTCCGTCTCGGCAGGGCTTGCAATCATAGACACTATGATGCATGTGAAACCTGATGTACAAACTGTTTGTGTTGGGATGGCCGCCTCAATGGGAGCTGTTCTTCTTTCTGCTGGGGCCAAAGGAAAACGTTTTGCTCTACCAAACGCCCAAGTTATGATCCACCAACCATCAGGTGGTATGGAAGGACAAGCTAGCGACATCGAAATCACCGCAAAACAAATTCTAAAGCTACGAGAAAATCTGAATAAAATTTTGGCTAAAAATACCGGAAAGGCACTATCTCAAATTGAAAAAGATGTTGATCGAGATTTTTACATGTCAGCCGAAGAAGCTAAAAAGTACGGAATTGTCGACAAGATTTTCTAAAAGTCAAAAATACCAAAAAAAACGAGTGTACTAATTAGAGACTAAGACTCGGGCAAGCGCCCCGGAGCGGTCTCTAATTAGTACACTCGTTTTTTTTGGTATTTTTGACTTTTGGCTAATTAATGGCTATTATGCGAGTATTACACATTTAATTTAGTACTCGTTTTTCTACTACTTATATTTCAAACTTTATGTTTCACCTAACTGAAGAATCTTGAGAAAAAGAAAGGAATAACTAAGACATAGAAGAGGGGTACAGATATATACATGTCATTAAAAATAATCGCTTTGGTAGCAATACTCTTCGGAGTAATCGGCGCCGTTGTAGGATATTTTTTGCGAGTGATCATCGCCCTTGGACGCAAAGGTTCAATGGAGATCGAGATCAAGCAAAGAATGCTGGAAGCTAATGAGCAAGCAAAAAAAATCACCTTGGAAGCTGAAAAGGAGGCTGCCGAGATTCTTCGTGTTACTCGAGAAGAGATGAAAGAGAGAGAAGAAAAACTAAAGAAAACAGAAGATCGATTAATAAACAAAGAAGAATTGCTAGACAAAAGACAAACTGATCTTGAAAAAGAATCTGAAAATCTAAAGAATAAACAAGAAGAAGTAAGAGTTACTAAAGAGAAGTTAGATTTGGTAGAAAACCAGAAAAAAGCAGAATTAGAAAAGCTATCAAACCTTTCTGCAGACGAAGCTAAAAAAGAGCTCATCAATGTTGTAGAAAAACAATCTGAGGAAGATTTAATGATACGAATGCAGAAGCTGGAAAACGGAAATGCCGAGAAATTAGAGCAAAAGGCTAAAGAGATTTTGACAACATCTATTCAACGACTAGCCAGCTCTGTTAGCCAAGATATATTCACCACTAGCGTGGCAATTCCGTCCGACGAAATAAAAGGAAAGATTATCGGAAAGGAAGGAAGAAATATTAAAGCATTTGAGAGAATCACAGGAGTCGAAGTAATTGTCGATGACACCCCAGGAACAATTATAATTTCTTCATTTGACCCAATAAGACGACAGATCGCAAGAGTTGCTTTAGAGGCATTAATATTAGATGGAAGAATTCAACCAGCCAAGATTGAAAAAGAAGTTGAAAAAGCAAAAGGTGATATCAACAAAATAATAAAAGAAAAAGGAGAACAAGCTGTATATGAAACAGGGGTATTTAATCTTGATCCTAGAATTGTTTCCATTCTTGGACGCCTATATTTTAGAACAAGTTATGGACAGAATGTCTTACAACACTCTGTAGAAATGGCCCATATTGCAGGAATGATTGCTGAAGAAATTGGTGCTAATGTTGCTGTAGCTAAGGCAGGAGCATTGCTTCACGATATCGGCAAAGCACTTGATCATGAGGTGGTTGGAACCCACGTTGAAATCGGACGAAGAATTCTACAGAAATTCGGTGCCAGCGAAGAAATCGTGAAAGCCATGCAAGCTCATCACGAGGAATATCCTTACGAGACACTGGAATCAATGATTGTGCAGACAGCTGATGCCATCTCTGGAGGACGCCCTGGCGCCAGAAGAGACAGCGTAGAAAATTATCTAAAACGATTAGGAGACCTAGAAGCTATCTCTAATTCATTTCCAGGAGTTGAGAAGTCATACGCTCTACAAGCTGGACGCGAGGTTAGAGTTTTTGTCTTCCCAGAACAGATTAGCGACCTAGAAGCTCAAAAAATGGCTAGGGATATAGCTGTTAGGATAGAAAACGAACTTAAATACCCTGGAGAAATTAAGATAAGTGTCATCAGAGAATTGAAAGCTATCGAGTTTGCTAGATAAAAAAACGAATATTTCGAGCCTATTGCTTAAAATATGGCTTAATATATAATTACTAGCAAGGTAATTGGGTCGAATTAATATTTTTAAAAAATAAAAAATATGAATAAAGCAGCAATCGTAGACGCCGTTCAGCAAGTTCTCGGAGGAACAAAGGTTCAAGCAGAACAAGCTGTCGACACTGTAGTTGATTCAATTGTTAATTCATTGAAGAAGGGCGAGGAAGTTTCAATCGCTGGATTGGGTATCTTTTCAGCAAAACAGCGCGCAGCAAGAACAGCTCGAAATCCTCGAACTGGTGAAGCTATCAAGGTAGCAGCTATGCGAGTTCCAAAGTTCCGCGCAGCTAAAGCTTTGAAGGAGGCAGTTAAATAATCTCTTTTCTCTAGAGAAAAAACAAAAAATCGCCAGCAATGGCGATTTTTTGTTTGGGTATTTAATTAGATGTGGGAATCGGTCACAAGATAACAAAAAGCTCAACATTTTATTGTTGAGCTTTTTGTTATCTTGTGCGGGATGGGGGAATCGAACTCCCGACCACAGTTTGGAAAACTGTCGTTTTACCACTAAACTAATCCCGCAACGTTCCACACTATACCAAAAGTCATCGTTGCCCGCAATTTTTTATATTTATTGTTATACTTAATCACCTATGATGAATATTCCCCATTCAATAGTAGCAAAAATAGGTACTATTCTTTTTGGCATCTATTCTATGCTTGGTTGGAACATTCACTACCAATCCCCCCTCGGAATACAGGCGCCTCCCACAGAAATTGTTGCCAGTTCAACTCCTCCCACAGTAAAAAAAGAAGATAAACCAACCATAGCTAGAAACACTACCCAGTTACCATATTTAAAAATAATTGCGCCAGAATTTAAGCAGCTACCAGTTAAAGAGATAAAGAATTTAACTACAACACCCACCCCTCAACCAGTAACCACTCCCCCACTCACAACAAACCAAAACAACGACTTCGTTGTAAACATCTTCTGTACAATAAGAAACGACGGCAACACAATAGAATATGTAACTGGTAGTGGCGCCATAATCGATCCCAAAGGGGTAATTATTACCAATTCTCACGTTGCCCAGTATGTTCTACTCGCCGATTATCTGAACGATAGCAATCGTAACTGTGTGGCCAGAACAGGTTCACCAGCAAAAAATACCTACAATATAAAAGTAATGTATATTTCCTCAGCTTGGATTAAAAACAACATTAAAACCATCTCTGAAGCCGCACCGCAAGGTACAGGCCAGTCAGACTATGCTTTCCTATACATAACAGGCTACTCTGACAAGACACAACCATCAAGCTACCCTTATATGAGCATTTCTACTGATAATCTAAACGTTGGCGACCAGCTAAAGGTCTACGGATACCCAGCAGGAGCAGCCAGCGGAAACTACGTCAAAAATAGCCTTAGCAAAGTAACAGATACAACGACCGTAAGTAATATATATGACTTTTCTGGAGATTCAACAACCGATCTTATTATTGCCCACTCAGATACCATAGCTGAAAGAGGCTCCTCAGGTGGCCCTATTATAGAGAATAATTCTATCCAAGGAATTATAACCACTTCCCTTCAGGATGGCAGTGGAGGCAAGAGTTTTAGCGCAATAACAGGAGAATACATAAATAGAGACCTGCAAAATGAAGCTGGGGTTAGTTTAAGCTCTTTGTTAATTGGAGATTTAAACAAAAAAAGCGCTTCTTTTGAAAATTCAACAGGATTTTCACTTGCTAGAGACCTGATTTCGAACAACCCTTAAGACCTCTTCATAATTGTCCTTTAGAGATAGCTTGTTTCTCTTCTTATATAAGCAAACAGTGCATTCGTTTGTAAGTATGGTGTCTTTCCCTTCTTTTTCTATCACTATAGGCCTCATTAGACCCCAACAAGAGGCTTTTCTATCCCCTGGATATATATCAACATGCTTACTCCAAAGACACTGGGGACAGTGGTTTGTGTAACCATCACCAATAACAAACAAACCACATTTTTCACAGGTGAAATCTTCTTTATTTCTTTTGAATTTTTCAGACATAATACCGAAGAGACTAATTCTTGTCGGAGTGCCGGGATTCGAACCCGGAGTCGCCTGTTCCCAAAACAGGAATGTTAGCCGTTACACCACACTCCGCCGATTAAAAATACCTAAAGAGTTTAGCATTAAATAATAAGATCGTCCATAAAATAGAGATCAAACCTGTCACTTCCCTTTTCCAAATATATTGTTATCAAGTCAAACTGCCACTCCGATTCTATGGATAATTTAGATTCTATTAAGTATGACTGCATTGCCCTTTTTAGGCGTCTAACCTTCCAGGGATGAACATTGTCTTCTGGCCTAAAATAGTTACCTGTTTCATGATTAACAAACCTCAATGTTTCACGTGCTACAGTTTTGACCTCCACAAAATGAATAACACCATCTTTTTTTGTGATTATATCTATTTCTCCCCATTTTTTTAAATAGTTACGATCTATCAACTTATGACCCCTATTTAGCAAATAACTTGTAGCAATATCCTCTCCGCGTTTTCCAACATCATTTTGTTTCATGATTAACAAAATTAGACTAATAAAATAAGCCATCTATTGTGTTACACGTGAAACATATTAAAAGACCCTTTAAAAATCAAAGACATGTCCTTTATACACATATCCCCAGAGTTATCCACAGTTGTACCCGTTTTTATGGCTAAGATACGTAAAACAGTCTATCAGACAGAACATGAAGAAAACTTAAAAATGTCCTCAAATACTTATTAGATTTCTACAAAAGATACCTGGAATCAGGTTTTAAAGGGTCTGGTGGGGGGGGTATTTATGTCCTACTGTCTTAAACATACATGGACTACCACATTGGCAAAAAAAGAAAATCTGCCGTCTCGCAGATTCACAGCCAACATTTTAGTCATCTGACCAAAACACTCTAAATAATAGCAAACTTTAAAGTGCGGGTAGGGAGAATCGAACTCCCGTCTCGTCCTTGGCAAGGACGTGTTCTACCACTAAACCATACCCGCAATGTTTAAAAATAATAGCATAATTAAATAAAAAAAGGTATTATTCTTTTGTTGCGCCCGTAGCTCAATGGATAGAGCACTTGTCTTCGGAACAAGGGGTTGTGGGTTCGAGTCCTGCCGGGCGCACCATTTTTAACACTTTTTCGCCTCACAATGGTAAAAAAACTCCAAAATCCTAAGGATTTTGATATTCCAATAGAAGTTTCACGAATAACCGATACCTTAGAAAAGGCCGGTTTTGAAGCATATTTAGTTGGAGGGTGTGTAAGAGATCTTTTATTGGGAGTACCCCCCAAAGACTGGGACGTGACTACAAATGCGACTCCTGAGCAAATAATCTCCTTGTTTCCAAAAACCTTCTACGAGAACACCTTTGGAACAGTTGGGGTCGTAAATGAAGAGAAAGAAACCTCTAAAAACCTAGGAATCATCGAGGTTACGCCGTTTAGACTAGAAACTAGATATTCAGACAACAGACACCCTGATTCTGTAGCTTTCAGTACAAAAATTGAAGATGATTTACTAAGGAGAGACTTCACTATTAACGCCTTAGCCTTTAATGAATCAAAAGGACAATTAGTTGACCTGTATAAAGGACAGGACGACTTAGAGAGGGGAATAATAAGGGCCGTAGGTGACCCCGAGCAAAGATTTAAAGAGGATGCTCTTAGAATACTTCGAGCTGTCAGATTTTCATCTCAATTAGGTTTCATGATTAACAATGAGACAGAAAAATCCCTGTTGTTGCACGTGAAACTTCTAAAAAACATCTCAAAAGAACGAATAAGAGATGAATTTATCAAGATTTTGGAGTCAAAAAGCCCAATGATTGGCCTTAGTTTAGCTCAAAGACTAGGAATGCTGGAATTTATATGCCCAGATCTAGAAAAGGGAATTGGGGTTAAACAAAATCAAGCTCACGCTTTTGAAGTTTGGGAACACCTATTAAGGACAGTCCAGTGTGCGGCGGACAAGAATTTTTCGCTAGAAATTCGCACAGCGGCGTTATTCCACGATATCGCAAAACCCCACACCAAACGTTATGACAATCAAAAGAAACTAATAACATTTTATGGTCATGACGTTATTGGTTCAAAAATTGCAAAAAAAACTTTAGAGGATCTAAAGTTCCCCAAGAAATTTATTGAGAAAGTAGAAAAGTTAGTACGTTGGCACATGTTTTTTTCCGACACAGAACAAATTACTTTATCAGCTGTTCGTAGATTAATCGTAAACGTTGGAAAAGAAAACATCTGGGATTTAATGGATCTAAGGCTGTGCGACAGAGTGGGGACCGGCAGGCCAAAAGAGAGTCCTTATAGACTAAGAAAATATCACGCGATGATTGAAGAAGCTACCAGAGACCCTCTAACAGTTGGAATGTTAAAAATAGATGGAAGAGGAGTATCAAAAGCTGCTAATATCAATCCTGGGCCTAAAATAGGCCATATTTTACACGCTTTATTAGAAGAGGTGTTGGAAAATCCTTCTTTAAACAACGAAGCTTATCTAGAAAAAAGAGCTGATGAACTTGCCAAATTAGATGAAGAAGAACTAGAAAATCTTGGTAAAAAAGGTAAAGAAGCCAAAGAAAAAACTGAAGAAAAAAACATAGAAGACCTTAGAAAGAAATACTGGGTAAAATAAAAAAGATAAAAAAAGAGCCGCAACCTTGCAGCTTATTTAAAGCAAAGTGAGCGGCTCTTCGAAACGAAGGTTAGGAGATGGTGAGATAAAAGCGATATAAGCTGTTTTGTAAAAATGTGGTCTCTTGAAAAGAGCCTTAAAAAAATTGAAAACAAAACTTATTTTTTTATCAAACTATTCCTTTCCCTAGAAAGAACTTCTGCCGGCTTAACATTAGTGAATGCCGCGCTCGTCTGATATACATTGTATTCTTTATAAAAGACATGTAAAGGACATACGCAGTCCTTCTGTGGATAACTATGTCCTTTATAAAGGACATAGTTAATTTACAAACTAATCTCCAAGGAAATAGGGCAGTGGTCAGAACCCAAAACATCCTTTAAAATCTCAGCTTTTTTAACACTTTTAACCAATTTATTTGAAACAAAGAAATAGTCTATCCTCCATCCAATATTACGCTCCCTAGCATTAGCAAAATGACTCCACCATGTGTAGTGCCCATTGCCTTTATTAAAAATTCGAAAAGTATCGACAAACCCTCTATCGATAATATTTTGAACTCCCTCTCTCTCCTCATTTGTGAAACCCTTGTTGCCGATATTCTCTTTCGGCCTAGCTAAATCATCTGGTGTATGTGCCACATTTAAATCACCACAAAAAATCACAGGCTTTTCTTTTTCTAATCTGTCGACATACTCAAGAAAAGCAACGTCCCAATATTTATAACGCAAATTTAAACGACTTAAATCATCTTTAGAGTTAGGAGTATAAACACAAACAATAAAAAAATTATCAAATTCTGCGGTGATTACACGACCTTCTTTATTTGGATTTCCATAAACATCTTTTGAGAGATCATACTTTTTCTCAATATCACTAGGTAGATCAAAAATGGCTCTAATTGGCTCTTTTTTTGAAAAGATAGCTGTTCCACTATAGCCTTTTTTATCAGCCGAATTCCAAAAACCTTTATATGAAGACAGATCTGCTTCTGATTGTTCCTCCCTTGCTTTAGTTTCTTGCAAACAAATTATGTCAGGATCATATTTTTTCAAAAATGGTGCAAAAAAATTCTTCCTGTGTACCGCTCTTATACCATTAACATTCCAAGATATAATTTTAAGATCCCTTTTCATTAAGAAAATCATAACATAAAAAAACAGGCAGGCCTCACCATTGAGACCTGCCTTAGCCGCGGCATTGTTGCCGCTAGATCACAGTAACTTTGACACCTTCAACAAGACTGGATGCCGATTTGAACCTTTTTGTCAGAGCTTCAAAGAGGCTGGCTGTATCCGGTATCCTGACAAAGAGCGCTTGCTCTCCTTGGACACCGATTTCCGCCTTGACCGAAAGGTAAAGGTCATCACGGCAGATCATAAGCTCCGCGATTAAACCTTCCTGTTTGATACCCTGGATGCAACTGGCCAAGCAGTTCTCGAGCTGACCCTGGTCTGGGCAGGTCTTAAGCTTATTGGCCACTGGTTCAAACTTTTCCTTTTGGTTGATTGTCGCATAGGCAATCACCTTCCATTCCTGTTGACTAGAGGCTGGTGGTGACGACTGGTTTTTTCTACCACTCGTGGCCGTCGGTCTCCTTGAGGCAAAAGATGCCTTTCCAGCTGGTGCTACTGTTCCACTATTCATGATACCTGGTTTCCTGTGTTTCTACTTTTATTTGGTTTTTGGTTTTGAACCTTGCACAGCCCAATTTAAGACTATACAAGCTACGAGAACAGATCCTACTCCGTGTATCTCTATCCGTCAATGAAATTATCCCCTTATTTTTGATTGTGAAATTTTTTATGAATTTCTCTTAAATGTTTATCTGTAACATGTGTATAGATTTGTGTCGTTGTAATGTTTGAATGACCCAAGAGCATTTGCACAGAACGAAGATCAGCTCCATTAGAAAGTAGGTCGGTAGCAAAGCTGTGCCTCAACCCGTGAGGAGTAACCTTCTTTGAAATACCTGCTTTAATAGCGTAATGCTTTACAATTCTTTCTACTGACCTAGAAGTTAGTCTCCGACCTCCTTTTTCTTCGTTCCCTTTGCCAAATTTACCCAAATTAACAAATAAAGCATCGTCCATATCTGTACGTTTTTTTAAATAATTCTTTATAGACTCTTTTGCAGACTCAGAAATAAAAACCACTCTAACTTTTTCGCCTTTTCCACGAATAGAGAATTCATCTTTTTTGAGATCAATGTCTCGTGGAAGGGAACAGAGTTCAGAAACACGAAGCCCTGTAGAAAAAAGTAGCTCTAATATGGCTCTATCTCTAAGATTTTTGAGATCACTTCCATCTGGAGCCTTAAGAAGCCTGTCTAATTCATCACTAGAAACAGGGTCTATAGATCGTTCGGGAATCTTCGCTAGATCAATCCTCTCCGAAGAAAGTGAGGAAATATTTCTACGAACTAAGTATTTCAGAAACATTCTGAGCGCAATTAAATAATAATTTTGAGTTTTTTTCTTTAATGTCTCTTTTTGACTGCTACCTGTATTTCTAATTTCAGTTCTATTCAAAATCAGTCTATATTCCCGAATAACATCATCCGTAATATCTTCTGGTCTAGATACTTTTGTAACTTCAAAGAAACGGTCAAGATATCTTTCATAGTTTGTCACCGTTTTTAAACTTCGCCCCTTCTCAATTTCAATATGTTCTAAAAATTGTCGCTTAAGATTTTGGAGTTCGTTAGTGTTAGCCATGTCGGAAAATATTATAGCACAAGGTAACCCACATACCCCCTCCTTATGACTCATTTGGAGACTAAGACTTGGGCAAGCGCCCCGGAGCGGTCTCCAAATGAGTCATAAGGAGGGGGTATGTGGGTCATCTTGCCTAAAATGACCTTATGTGCTAATATGTCCGCATCATGTTAACAAAGACAAAAAAGACAAAAATCATCAAAGAAACTCAGGTTCACGACAAAGATACTGGTTCAGCCGAGGTTCAGATTGGAATTCTTTCCAAAAGAATTGATGAATTGGCTTCACACTTAAAAAAACACCAAAAAGATAACCACTCACGACGTGGCCTGCTTGCCATGGTTGCTGATCGACAAACCCACATGAAGTACCTTCAAAGAAAAGACCCAAAGAGGTACAATACTATTGTAAAGAAGCTAGAGCTTAAGAAGAAGTAATTTTAATAAATGACTGTTATAAAACATAAGGAGCAGCGCGTAGGCATCTTTATAGATGCTCAAAATCTCTACCACAGCGCTAAAAACCTCTACCATGCTAGGGTTAATTTTGGTGCAATAGTTAAAGACGCTCTCGCTGGCCGTATTCTAATTAGAGCAATTGCTTACGTAATTACCACTGAAAGTGGTGAGGAGAAGAGTTTTTTTGAAGCCCTAGAAAAGATGGGCATAGAGACAAAAACAAAAAACCTACAGATTTTTGCTGGGGGATCTAAGAAAGCTGACTGGGATGTTGGTCTTGCTGTTGATGCGATTAAAATGGCTCCAAAGCTTGATACCATCATTGTTGTCTCAGGAGATGGTGATTTTATTCCGCTTGTTGAATATTTAAAAACAAATGAAGGTTGCCAGGTAGAAGTTGTTTCTTTTGGCAAATCTTCTTCAGGAAAACTAAAGGAAGCGGTTGATGACTTCATGGATCTTGATGAAAACCCTCGTAAATATCTATTAACTGCTGGAGGTCCATCTCGTAGACCAATGACAAGCCGCCCTCGTCGCACAGGAACAAATAACTCAAAACCCAATAGCACAAGAGAAGACTCCGAAAACATCTCCGTTACTTTCTAGTAGAAAGTTTGCTTAATGAAATTTTTCTAAAAATCTGTTAAAGTGGGGCTATTAACAGCAGTTTATTTAATATGGCTTTTAGATAGGTAGCTTTTAAAAGGAACTCTGCATCAAAGCAAAAACCTTTTGAGATCTATAATCTAAAAGTCAGTCTAAAAAATGCAAAAGAAACAATATTCTCTTGAAGTTAGTGGTAAAACTTTAATAGCTGAATTCAACGATCTTACAGACCAAGCAAATGGATCTGTGATGATTAAGTATGGAAACACTGTGGTACTCGCTACAGCTGTGATGTCCAAAAAAGCAAAAGAGGGTGCGGCGTGGTTTCCTTTGACTGTGGATTACGAAGAAAGATTCTACGCTGCTGGTAAAATCCTCGGTGGTCAATATACAAGAAGGGAAGGACGCCCATCAGACGAAGCCATTCTCTCGGGAAGAATCGTAGACCGAACTATCAGGCCTCTTTTTGATCAATATATTAGAAATGAAATTCAGGTTGTAATAACAATCCTCTCAATTGATCAAGATGATCCAGACGTTCTTGGAGTCATTGCTGCTTCATTAGCAATCGGCACATCTGACATCCCTTGGAATGGTCCCGTGAGTGCTGTACGAATAGCAAAGATGAAAGAAGCCAAAGAACTTTTAATCAACCCTACCTATATTTCCAGAGAAGATTCAAATGTAGAATTAGAAATGATTGCCTGTGGCAAAGACAAAAGTATCAATATGATTGAAGTTGGATCAAAGGAGCTGAAGAATAGTGTTGTGGCTGAAGCCCTACAGTTTGCTTCTGATGAAATAGAAAAGATCCAAGAATTCCAGAAAAAAATAATCGCTGAGATAGGAAAGCCAAAAACCATAATCCCAAAACCAGAAACCTCCCCAGAAGTAGCAAACCTATTTAAAGAAAAGATTGAACCTAAACTAGAAACAGCTGTCTTCTCTGGCCCAGGAAAGAAAAATCTTTTAGCTTTAGAGGATGAGTGGATTTCTATTTTTACAGAGGCTTTTCCTGAAGGTAATAAGTACGACGCCATGGAGATTTGTGAAAATGCTATAAATGATATTCTCCACAAAGAAGCAATCGAGAAACAACGCCGAGCTGACAGCCGAACAATCGACGAAGTAAGACCACTTTTTGCAGAAGCTGGTGGAATTTCACCAATTTTGCATGGATCAGGAATATTCTATAGAGGAGGAACTCACGTCTTGTCTGCCTTGACTCTCGGCGGACCTCAAGATTCTCAGACAATCGAAGGGATGGAAGTTCAAACACAAAAAAGATTCATGCATCATTACAACTTTCCTCCATTTTCTGGAGGAGAGGTTGGACGTGTAGGATCTACCAACAGAAGAATGATTGGTCACGGCAACCTAGCAGAAAAAGCTCTGCTAGCTGTCATTCCACCAAAGGAAACTTTTCCATACACAATTCGAATTGTATCTGAATCAATGGCCTCAAACGGATCAACTTCCATGGGGTCTGTTTGTGCTTCTACGTTAGCATTGATGGACGCAGGTGTTCCCATCAAAGCACCTGTAGCAGGAATTGCTTCTGGTGTTATGTTGTCTCCTAACTTTGATCAAGATGGAAAATATACCTTACTTACAGATATACAAGGGCCCGAAGATTCTCATGGGGACATGGACTTCAAAGTAGCAGGGACAAGAGAAGGGATCACTGCCATCCAAATGGATGTAAAGGTAGGTGGTATTCCAGTAAAGATTCTTACTGAAGCACTAGATAAAGCTGAAAAAGCCCGCCTACAAATTTTAGATGTAATTGAAAAAGCAATTGCAAAACCACGAGAAGATATTTCTCCTAACGCGCCAAAGATTTTGACAATAAAAATCAAGCAGGATCAGATTGGTCTCGTCATCGGCTCCGGAGGTAAAACTATAAAAGATATTAAAGAAAAAACTGGTGCTGAAATTGATATCGAAGATGATGGAACTGTATTTGTAACAGGAAAAAATGGTTCCGCAGAAAAAGCGCTCGAGATGATTGAGAGTATGACCCACGAGTACAAGAAGGGGGAAAGATTTGAAGGTGTTGTAGTCAAAATTCTCGACTTTGGAGCTTTTGTAAAAATCGGCCACAATGCAGAAGGACTAGTACACGTATCTGAAATTGCACCTTTCCGCGTAGATCAAGTTTCAAAATACTTAAAAGAAGGTCAGACTGTCCCTGTGGTAGTAAAAGAAACAGATGAAAAGGGTAGAATTAATCTTTCTATCAAACAAGCCGATCCAGACTTTGTAAAACCTCTATAAAAAATGTAGAATTAGGCAAATGGAACAGCCTATCAATGCATTAAATAACAATCAAACACCTCCCAAACCAGTTCTTCCTCGAGTAAGAACATTCAAAGGAGATATTGCTGACGCAGTAAAGAAAGACAACGTCTCTGCCGTAAAGATTGCCCTAGCAGAAAACAAAAGACGAGAGCGCAATCAACAAATAGAGGAAATTGTCTCTCCTACCTCAAAGAAAAATCTTGTATACATAATCGCAACAATTGTTTTGTTGTTAGGAGGACTAGGAGTCGTGTCTTTCTTTTACTTCACAAACAACAACCAACCAACAAATACCCCAGAAATAACAGTTAAGTCCGACATAATCTTTTCTGAAAATAAAAAAGATCTTGTAATTACTGGGGATTCTGCACCAGAAATAATAAACGATATCGCAAAAGAAAAGTCCTACCAGATACCATTAGGGACAGTGAAAAAAATCTCCTTTGTTTCATTGATCGGAACAACATCGTCACCAGTTAGCACACAAGTTCTACTCAACACTTTTGGTTCTAGAGCTCCAGATTCTCTTGTCAGAGCTTTTAATCCAAATCTATTTTTTGGTCTGCACTCATATGATGGGAACAATCCTTTTCTAATAATTAACGTCGACTCTTTCGATCAGGCCTACGCAGGGATGCTCAAATGGGAACCGAACATACAGGACGACATAGGAGGACTCTTTGGTGTGTCTGGAACAAAAATTGCATCATCCACCCCTGAAAAAAAACCGACTTGGCAAGATCGTGTCATAAACAACAAAGACACAAGGGCACTAGTTGGGGATGATGGTAATATTTTATTGTTTTACTCTTTTGTTAATAACAACACTCTGGTATTCACATCAAATCAAGATACTTTCAAAGAAGTTATTAATCGTTTAACAAAACCAAAACTTATTCACTAAAAATTTTATGAATACCAAACAACTAAAAACAAAATTAGAAAAAGAATTAGAAGACCTAGTAGTGGAGTTAAAGACCTTAGGTCATATCAATCCAGAAAACCCAGCTGACTGGGAAGCTGGCCCTGATAATTTAAATGTACTAAGCGCAGACAGAAACGAGACCGCTGACCAGATAGAAAATTATGAAAGCAATACTTCAATATTGAAACAGCTAGAAACTCAGTATGGAGATGTAAACAATGCTCTAAAAAAAATAGCATCTGGAACCTACGGCAAATGTGAAATATGTGGAGAAATAATTTCTGAAGATCGTCTAGAAGCTAATCCCTCAGCTCGTACCTGTATTGTCCACGCTTCATAAAAATTTTATATATATTTGAGCGAAAATTTAATATACCTTTGAGATACTCAGCAATATGAGTTTCGCAAAGGTATGGAGTGCCCAACCAAATTTACTAGGAGCGGATATTATATCCGTCGAAGTTGATATAACAAGAGGACTAAACAACTTTTCCATCGTCGGATTACCAGACAAAGGTGTGGCTGAAGCAAAAGACCGCATATCAGCAGCGATTAAAAACACAGGTTTTCAATCGCCAAAAAGTAAAAACCAGCGACTAGTAATTTCCTTGGCTCCAGCCAATCTACGTAAAGAAGGACCTGTGTTTGATCTCGGCATGGCTTTGGCATATTTATTAGCATCAAAAGAAATAATTTTTGAGCCAACTGGCAAACTATTTCTTGGGGAACTTTCTCTGGATGGAAAACTGAGAAAAATTAAAGGCATCTTACCTATTATTGTAGAGTCAAAAAAACTTGGTTTTTTAGAAATATATCTACCACTAGAGAATGCCAAGGAAGCATCCTTGATTGATGGAATAAAAATATTTGGACTAAAAAACCTTAGAGAAATCATAGATCATCTTAATCAGAAAGGTAAAAGAAAAATTCTAACGCCATCACCAAAAACAGAGATCTGCTATGGAGAAAAACCACCCATCATCAATCTCGATGACATAAAAGGACAAAGTAAAGCAAAAAGGGGACTTGAAATAGCGGCAGCGGGTAATCACAATATCGCTCTTTATGGACCACCTGGGACAGGTAAGACGATGTTATCAAAAGCTTTTATCAATTTATTGCCACCACTCTCATTTGATGAAATTATTGAAGTAACCAGCATATATTCCACAGCAGGATTACTAAAAGAAGAATCTCTGATCTTATACCCTCCCGTTCGATCTCCACATCACAGTGCTTCTTACACATCCATCATCGGGGGAGGTAGTTCTCTTCGTCCTGGAGAAATAACCTTAGCCCATCGAGGAATTTTATTCTTAGATGAATTTCCAGAATTTAATCAACAGGTAATAGAGTCTCTTCGTCAACCACTAGAAGAAAAATCAGTAAATCTTAGTAGGACAAAAGGATCTGTGGAGTACCCATCCAATTTTATTCTCATTGCGACAATGAACCCCTGTCCTTGTGGAAAATTTGGAGTTGAAGGCCAAAACTGTAAATGTTCACCGAATGACCTACAACGTTATGAAAAAAAGTTATCAGGACCAATTGTGGACCGCATAGATATGTGGATCGAAGTATCAAATATAAGACCAGAAGAAATAACAGCTCCAAAAAACAAAACAAATATTTTTTTAATAAGAGAAAAAATATCTAAGGCAAGAAAAACCCAAAAAGAACGCCCTGATACAGAGATACTAATAGGCCTATCGAAAGAGGTAAAAATTATCCTAAACAATTCAGCAAGAAAATTAAGTCTCTCAGTACGTTCTTATCGAAAGATAATTAAAATAGCCAGAACTATTGCAGATTTAGACGAAAGAAAAGAAATAGAACCCAAACATATTCTAGAAGCCCTACAATATAGACCAAAGATAAAATAAGATGACTCTTAGAATGGATTCTTACCGCCACGGACTTCGAAGTGAACATGGGGGCCAGTAGATTCTCCGGTATCTCCCATTAGACCAATTACTTGACCTTTTGAAACCTGGTCTCCGACTTGCGCAATATTTTTACTTAAATGGGCATATAGTGTTTGTGTTCCGTTGTCATGGCTTATTACAATATAACTACCGTACCCGCCGTTCCAACCACCAGAACGACTAATGATCACATCTCCTGCTGCTGCAGCCATAATTGGAGTTCCAACTGAATCAGCCAAGTCTACAGCATTATGACCATGGAGACCTTGCGTTCTATATCCGCCAGATATAGGTCTCATGAAATATCCTGTTGTGTCAACGTACTGAGAAGAAGAACCATCTCCAGACGAACCAATAATTGGGGCTGATAAGATTGGCTCCTTTGAACTAGAAGATGACTTGGTGGCGCTTTTAGCGGGAGCAGCATCTGCAACCCCAACCGACGGCGTTGTTTCACCATCTGGAATAATAATAGTATCACCAACAGAAAGTTTAGCCGTGCTGGACAAGTTGTTAAATTGAGCAATTTCATCGATATCCCCCTTAAAAGAAGAAGCGATGCTTTTTAGTGTCTCTCCCTTCTTAACAACATGAGAAACACCAGACACTGGTAAAATAACTAAAACCTGGTCCTTTTTTAAGGAAGAACCAGGTTTTAAGTCGTTAGCCCAAAGAATTGTATTAACTGTTACTCCAAACATCTTCGCCACGGAGCTTAAGGTGTCACCAGTGTGAACTGTGTAAGTACTAATCTGATCCGACGTCACCTTAATATCAGCGGCAGTACCAGAAGGACCCGCCACTGTCATAATAGAATTACCGGTAATAATTGCCGGTAATGAATTCGTCGAAGTTGGGGTTGGATCGACATTATTTGCAGCTTGAAGTAGAGGAATTTGCTGTGAATTAACTGTGTCTGTGGCATCCTCCGCGGAAGTATCACTAGCAAAAAGATTGGTAATAAAAGAAAAAACACTAGCTTCAGCAGCCAGCGGTGCTAAAAATACGGCCAACAACAAAGACATTTGACCTATTTTAAGGACGTTAAACCAAAAATTCTTATTAAATTGGCCCTGATTACTAGATTTATCAGACAAATCAGGACGGGAGGTGGATTCTATTATAAGCCTAAGGATAATGATAATTCTGGGTTTCTGAAAATATGGCTAATCTAAGCCATTTTCGTTCTGTGTATTTGCACTACATACATCATATAGTCTTCACAGGGGGTGTCAATGACTCATGTGGATAAGAAGTGGATATGTACGAAATGTCAAAAAAATGGTATCCTGCAGGCATTAACAACTACTCATTTTTTAAATAAATGTCTAACCACGAAAATGCCGGGGAGGCTTCAGGTCTAGAGGGTTTAATTGAAGAAAAAAAAGCTGTCGAGGCAGAAAAGAATAGACTAACCGAAGAAATTGAAGCACTAAACGATCAAATAAATCTCCCTGAAACAAGTAAGGAAGAAAAACCGGCACTAAAAGCCAAAATGAGAGGGTTACAGGCCCAAAATAGAGTACTCAAAATAAAACTCACTGACGTAGAAGACAAAATTTTCAGGTTGCAAGGACAAGATGCGGACCAGAGAGAAGAAAAAAGAGGGGCAAAACCACCAAAACAAAAAAGGGGTAGCGTTGTCGTGAATCCACCAGTAGAACCTGTCGGTCAAAAAGAAGAGGTTCCACCATTATCAGTAGAACGATCAAGGACTTCTGGAGATCTCAGATATTCTGCCAACCTAGATGATGTTTTACTTGTATTAAAAACTAAAAGGGGACTACGGGGCGGAAATCGTGCCGAAGCAGTCACAAATTACGAGATAAAACCTACGGAAGAAATAAAAAAAATACTTGAAAAAGCTGGAAATAGAGAGTTAAGCCCTGAAGAAAAGAAGGCTATTCTTTCCATATTAAAAAGTTTTCCTAATAACGAAGAATCAAACATTGTACACGACACAGTGTTAGACATTTTAAAAAATGATGGGAAATTAACCGAAGCAGACTTTGGAAAAGGGGTAGCTAATAAAAAACCTGAGGGGCCTACACCAGAAAAAATCCCTTCAAGAGAAAAAATCAGAACTGCTCCTAGACCAGAAGCTTCACCATCAGACGAAGGTGAAAAGGTTACCAAACTAAGACAAAGAATCCTAGAAGCTAAACACCAGTTAGAAATAATTCAGAAAAAAATTACAAAGCTAAAGGGAGGTATCGAAAAAGCCAAAACTCTCAAAGACTACACTGCTATTGCAATAGCAGAAAATGTAAACTCTGAAGAATTAAAAAGGGAGCGTCAGGCTGAAACAGAAAAAATAAATCAAATCGAAGCCCTAGAGGATGAATTACAAAAATTTAGAAATCCAGAATCAAAAAAAGAAAATCCTATTGAAAATCCTCAAGAAAAACCTGAGGAACCAACCGAAATTAAACCAAAAAAGGTAGGTAGTACTCTCCTCACAAAACTAGAAGGAGAAATAGCTACCATTGATGAAAAAATCGCAGAGATAGATACAAAAATTGATACTCTTCAAAAAACCATCGAGAAACAAAAAAAAGAGATGGATCTTTTGTTAAAAGCACAAATAATAGAAGGAGGGCTCCAAAGAAAGATTTCTCAGTATCAAGAAACTATAAAACCACAAAAAGAAGAATTAGCCTCTCTAAACGAAGAGAGAGCTTCTCTCCAATCAGAAAAAGAAAAGCTACAAAAAGATGCTGAGGAAGTATCAAAAGGTCCAGGAAAGACAGGATTAAAAGAACTACAAAGCCTCAAACAGGAAGCGAGAGACAGAAACAAAATCAAAGAAGCAGTAAACCTCGACCAGCTCACAAGTGCATTAGCTTCTATAGAAAAAATTCCAAGTTCAACACATAGTTCTTTCACTGGAGAAGAAATGATAGCGGTCATTCAAGATTTACGAAGTGAAAATCCTACAATGACCCTCCTAGATGTAACGAGAGGATATGATTTAAGAGATAAGGTAGAAGAACTTCTTAGAGTAGAGAATCCTGGGGGAATAGAGAGATCAGAATTTAACAAGATCGAAGAAAGACTAAATAAGGCAAGAGAAAAATACTCCCAAGAATATCTGGTATACGTACAAAGTCAAAATAAACCAAGCCTACTCAACAAAGCTTTGTCAGCGCTTGGAATGGCTAAAAAAGCTGAAGAAGTAGGTCCGAACGAATCATACATCGAGGCAAAGAAAGAATACGACGAAGCCCTAGCTGCTATGGGTCAGTATCTTTTTGATGCAAAAAAAGAACAGCTAGAAAGGATCTCTGAAGGGGAAGGGGGGATCGACGATGATGAAACAGGATTTTTATTGCAAAGATTTTCAGAGGAAGATGACGGTACCCACTCCATAGGATACAGGGTAAAAAGAATCATCGATATAAGAGAGGGAAGACTAACTGAATCCGAAAAAGATCTTCTTCTCAAGAATTACAAAATGAGAAGCATATTTCAGAAAGTCGTTCTCGACGAACACAATCTACTTACACAAAGATCCATTGAACTACAACCAAAATCAGAAAAAGGTGGAGCTAGAAAGATTTTTGATAGCGCTGTTAAGCGTTTTGCAGCCTTACCACAAAGCGTAAAAATGGTGGCTGGATTAAGTATTATTATTGGCGCTGGTGCGATGACTTCAGGAGTAAGCTTACCAATCCTAGCTTCAACAAAAGTAATCTCGATGCTTAGCTCAATGGCAGCGGCTAGGGGAGTGGGATGGCTAGCAGACAATGTATCTTTCTTAAAAGATGGTTCGGGAAAACGCCACGAAAAAACTATGCAGGAGATACGAAATGCATTCGCTAAGGGAGAAAAATCTGTAGCACAAGCTTTAAGTGAAACTGGAGGGGCAAAAAACAAACAAGCTGATGAAGCGGCAAAGTACAGACTAGCAAGAACCTTGTGGATGGCCGCTGGTGGTGCCCTAGCAGGGCTCGGAGTGAGAGAATACTTAGGATCAGCACCAATACTCCACCATGCGCCAGCATCAACCGAGGCGACGCCTTCTTCGGATCAACTAACTCCCCAAACAGAACCTTCTCCTGTTCATCATCCGACAAGTCACATTGTTAACCATGATGTTTCTAATAATCTGGAGACTCAACCAGAATGGAAACATGCCGTCGTCGGCATAGAACAACCAGACGATCCTGCATGGAGAGGTATCGACCACACAATGGAAAGATATCCAGAATATCAGAGACTCAATCCAATACAGAGAATTTTTGTAACACATTCTGTTTACCACGATGTTTTACAACAGAGTCACCACCATGGTCACCACTTAAGAGAAATAATTATTACTCCACAGCAATTTCATCATCATATTATTAATTCCTCTCACTTTCACGATCCGCACAGAATTCAACAGATAATGCACGACCAGCGACGATTCGAATCATTCCATCTGAGAAACACTCATCGCATGCCAGTAAACGTTGGGAGAAATTTGGTCTTCAAATTACAAAATCAAGCTTTTCATCATCATCGCTAATTAACTATTATGGACACTATATTAAAAAAAGATCTCATAAAGGAGTTGGGGGTAGACAGCTTACCAGAAGAAGAGCAAGCAAGAATGGTTGAAGAGGTCGGTAGGGTGGTGTATGAGCGCATCATATCAAGAGTCATCCCTCTTCTATCAGCTACCGAAAAAGAAGCTTTCCAGCAAATCTTAGAGAACCCGAACGATGATGACTCTGTTATTTTTGAATATTTAAATTCAAAAATTCCTAACTTAGAAGCAATTGTTCAAGAGGAAGTCGTTAGTTTTAAAGAGACGAGCTTGAATGTAATGTCCCAAATAGGGTAGGATGTGTCTGTGGAAGAAAATTCTTATCTCAAAGGTTTAAATGAAAAACAGAAAGAAGCGGTCCTTGCTACAGAGGGACCGCTTTTGATCTTGGCGGGAGCAGGAGCAGGAAAAACAAAAACAATCACTCATCGTATTTTGCATCTAATACATAAAGGTGTCGCACCAAGCCAGATCCTCGCAATTACCTTTACCAACAAATCAGCCAAAGAAATGCGCGAACGGGTAGAGAAGTTATTATCAAGCGATGTTTCGATAAACCTTCCAGTTGGCATGGAAGAAAGACCCTTCGTTAGCACCTTTCACTCTCTTGGTGTTCATATCATCAAGGAGAACGCCGAAATTCTTGGATTGCCAAGACATTTCGCTATCTATGATCGAGGAGATTCTAAAAAAGCGGTAAAACAAGCTCTGGAAGAGGCCGGCTACGATCCTAAACAATTTGATCCTGGTACTATTCTTGGAAAAATTTCTAGAAAAAAAGGAGAATTCCTGACAGCTTCAGAATTTGAAAGCGAAAGCGGAAACAATTACATGGAGAAAATTACTGGAGCTGTTTGGCAACGATACGAACTAATTCTTCAAAAGGAGAAAGCCCTTGATTTTGATGATCTTCTTTTAAAAACAGCTAAACTGTTGGCCTCAAATCAGGCAGTATTAAAACACTACCAAGGAATCTGGAAATACATTCATATAGACGAATACCAAGACACTAACAAAGTTCAATATATGATCGCCAAACTATTAGCTGGATCAGAAAAAAATATTGCTGTTGTGGGAGACGGAGATCAATCAATCTATAGTTGGAGAGGAGCAAATATTCAAAATATTCTTAATTTTGAAGAGGATTATCTTGATGCAAAGATTGTCCTACTAGAAGAAAACTATCGTTCAACTCAAAACATTTTAGCTGCAGCAAACAACATTATTTCTAAAAACATTTATCGAAAGGATAAAAATCTTTTCACAAAAAATGAGGAGGGGGAGAAAATTGGATTATATGGAGGTTACGATGAAAATGATGAGGCAAATTTCATCGCCAATAGATCACGTGAATTAATCCAAAATGGTGTAAAAGCAAATGAAATTGCTGTTTTATATAGAGCCAACTTTCAATCGCGAGCTCTAGAAGAAGCTTTTCTATCTAAAAGTATTCCTTACCAACTTCTTGGAACAAAATTTTTTGAAAGAAAAGAAGTAAAGGATGTGTTGTCGTACTTAAGAGTGGCACTGAATCCTGATTCTTCGGCAGACTTAAAGAGGGTAATTAATGTACCAGTACGCGGTATTGGTAAGGTAACACTAATTAAGATACTGGCTGGACAAGAAGAAAGTCTGCCTGGAGCCGCGAAAGAAAAAGTGGCAGAATTTCGAAGGCTATTAGAGAGAATAAAAGAAAAGGCCATGACAGGTAGGACCTCCGACACCATCAAATTCATCATCCAAGAATCTGGTATGGAGAAGATGCTAAAAGAAGATGACGAAGAAAAACTAGAGAACACTCGTGAGCTTGTTACCTTGGCTGCAAGATATAACATAATGTCGCCAGAAGAAGGATTTGAACAACTCTTAACGGATGCTTCACTAGCAACAGATCAAGATAGCTTAATGAAAAATGAAGTGGCTGTAAAACTAATGACTGTCCACGCCTCAAAAGGTCTGGAATTTGATTATGTTTTTGTAAGCGGTCTAGAAGAAAATCTTTTTCCTCACAAGAAGTTAAGTGAGGACACACTGAGTCCTGAAGAAGGGGAGGAAGAAAGAAGACTTTTTTATGTAGCACTGACTCGAGCAAGAAAGAAGTTGTATTTAACCTACTCCTCAATGCGTACTATTTTCGGGCAACGACAAGTTAATGTTTTGTCAGAATTTATTACTGACGTAGACGATGGTTTATTAGAAAATGAGGAAAAACCGACCGGCGCAAAAGCCATATTTATAGATTTCTAAAAACAAGTATTATCTATACCATGATAAAAGCCAAAAAATCACTTGGACAAAATTTCTTAAAATCAAAAGCTGCAGTACAGCAAATTTTAACAGCCGCAGATATCTCAGAAGGGGATATCATCTTAGAAGTGGGACCAGGAAAAGGAGTACTTACAGAGAGTTTATTAGAAAGTGGGGCACAAGTAATTGCTATTGAAAAAGACGATCGTCTAATTGAATTTTTAAATGAGAAATTTGGAGAACAAATCGAGAAGGGGCAGTTAAAAATAATTCATCAAGATATTCTGGAATTCAATAATGATGACAAAGTTGGAAAAAAGTTACTAGAAAAACCATACAAATTAGTTGCCAACATACCTTATTACATAACAGGCGCACTACTTCGAAAATTTCTAGAAAGTGATAACCAGCCAGAGAGAATGGTGCTGATGCTACAGAAAGAAGTAGCGAAAAGAATCGTAGCCAACGACAAAAGAGAAAGCCTTCTTTCGATAAGCGTGAAAGCTTACGGAGAACCAAAATATATAGCGACAGTACCAGCGCGTTATTTTTCACCAGTACCAAAGGTTGATTCCGCAATTCTTCAAATAAAAAATATCTCTAAAGGATTTTTCACTGAAAACAAAATTTCAGAAGAAAAATTCTTTAAAACCCTGAAAGCGGGTTTTGCCCACAAGAGAAAAGTCTTAATTAAGAATCTAAACACCACTCCAGAAATTTTTCAAAAAATAAATCTTTCTACTAAAATTAGAGCTGAGAACTTAAGCCTAAAAGAATGGTCTCTTCTATCTCTTTAAATTTTCTTAGAGACAATACCTCCAAGTAAAGTCCGAAAAGGTTCTGAGTTAAAACTCAATGATTTGATAGGGCTAGTATAGTTATTAAAAGAAGAACTTCCACCCATACTACCTCCCATGCTAGATGTGCCTGTGCCAGGCTGACTTCCATATTCTCCATCACTCGTAATTTGTATACAAATCTGATAAGGATAAATTTTTATTTCACACTTACCTTCACTGCTATAAGAACCGAGTTCGTAAGTCATTGATTGTGTTATGCTATTTTCCTTAAAAACTACTGAACTACCAGGCTCGTAGACCAATTTCTTCATCTCTCCAGAAACATAGTCATTAAAAAAATTTAGGTAATTATGGGTACATTCACAATACATAGAATAATAAAGCTGACCACCCAATGGAGTTTCTTGCCCACCACCAGATCCACCCATACTACCGGAACCAATACTTCCACCAGACATCTGTGCAAAAGCCACAGAAGAAAGAAAAACAAAGCTTAAAAATATTGTCGAGCAGAGTGTAATAGCTTTTCTAAATAAGTTCATATTTTTAAAAATTAACCTTTAATATTATCTGCCCATTATTAACCCCGTCACTTGTTATCACATAAATAGGGACATCCATAGAGTGCTTTGGATGTGTTGTGTCTCCAAGAAGCCTTGATGTAACTAATTTTAGATCTGAGAAAGAACTCAGTTTAAATTGAAGGTGTGTTCCATCAGCAGACGGAACCGTTGTTGAACCAAAAGAAGAAAATATTAGATTACTATCTGAGGAAAAATTAGAACCGGTGATTGTAATCGTGTTTGTAGTGCTAGCAACAAGAGGGGAAATGGATGTTATCTGGGGAGGATTAGGAAGAGTATCCCTTACTTTTAAAAGGGTTGTGCCTTGTTGACCGGTTTTACTATCACCATTACTGTTTGCAACTCTAACCTCATAAGATCCTTCAGACAGAAAAGAGGGAACAGTAAAATAAATCTCTCGCGATGACGTAGAGACAAAATCTCCAATTGAATTACCACTTAAATAGATAGTATTTTTTTGAGAAGTAAAACCATAACCATTTATAACAGCATTTCCTCCAGGGATAACAATGTACGGACTAACAGAAAAGACGCTGACACTTGAGGCTTTTAGTATGGTTTGATTATTCTGAGATGTTGATGTCGAAGAACTAACAATAGCAGGAGAATTGTTATTTGTATTATTGGTTGAAGTAGCTGTTTTCCCCGACAAAAGCAACTTATTAAGCTCGGCTCTAGTAGCCTGACCAACAAAACCAGTACCCTGAGAGAGACCCGCGGAGGCCAAAATCGTTGAAGAATAGAGGTTTTGGAACTTAATGACAGCATTCTTTGTCAAACTTCCAAAGAATGTCGTCTCTTGCCCAGCAGATCCAATACCAGAGAGAGCCACTGCTGTAATAGGATTAGAGTTTAAAATTTGCTGTAATACCAAAATATCCTCACTAGAATCTCCTAGTTTTAAATTATTTTGAAAATTTCCATCAAAAGCATGAGAAAAAATTACCGGACCTGCAAATAAAAAAATAAGAACAAAAGTAATCAACATTAATGACTTTTTCATAATTGTATTGTACCACAAGCTCCTGTATAATTTCATATATGGAACACACTACTCCAAGTAAAAAAATTTATATATTAGGAGGGATCATGACGGTTGTTATTATAGGAGCTTTTTATTATAAATATTCGAACAACACTTTATTACCACAAAACAACACCCTGACATACAATCCATCGGGGAGTGACAACTCTTACGATTATGCGACTACTTCAGTTTTTGTTGTAGACACAAAACAAGCCTTTAACAACCCCGCTTCTTCTGATACTGACAACGTATCAGATCGTTTTACTCAATTAGCCCTCGCTAATTATGTAAATCTTCAGACAAATGGGGCTTCTGACGATGAAACAGCTCAGGCGGTTGTATCCAATCTAGCCACACAAGCTGCAATGACAGGACATGTCGACGCATATTCATTAAGCGACATAAAAACTTTTCCTGATTCAGACAAGGTTGCAGTAAAAAACTACGGTAATTCCTTTGCTAAAATTGAAAATGCAAGCATCTCCTTATTAGCGAAGAGCACCGACCTAACAAATACCGCTAAAATCTACGAAAAAACCTCAGAACAACTTCTACAAATACCAGCCCCACAAAGCGTTGAGAGTTTACATCTGCAAGAGATAAACTACCTACACAACATGTCTCTGGATTTCCAAGATTTTATAAATTACGAAAATGATCCAGTTAAAAGTGCCCTAGCCATGAACCAATTACAAACAATGCAGGGCTCCGGTAGTGACATTTACACAGGTTTATCAAACTATTTTAAGACCAGTGGTATAATATTTAGCAAAGATGATCCAGGTTATAAATGGACCTCTCAATAAAAAAATGCAAAAAAAACCTTTAGTTTTCATAATAACCTTGTCAATCGCTCTTTCTCCGTTACTAAGCTTTGCTCAAGCCACCTCTACTGCGACATCAACAGCCACTTCCACATCGTCAGGAAACGGTAGCTCTAGTTCTAACTCAAACACTTCGTCGGGGAGTATATCATTACCATCTTCAAATTCTCAAGCTGGCTCTTCTGGCAACACCCAAAGTGGTGGGACTAGCTCAGGAATTGACCAAGCTTTAACCAGTATCGGTGGTTGTGCAGTGAGCGGTATAGTGAACTCTGCCATAAAAAGTGCCATGTCTTCAATCGGTAGCCTATTCGGCGGTTCTTCTGGGGGCTCTTCTGGTGGTAGTGGTTCTTCTGGCGGTTCCTCTGGAGGAATGGGTGGTAGTGGACAAACAGTACCAACACGAAACGACATCCAAGATCCAAAAGTCACCACAGCTTCCAAGGCTCACGAAGGAAATCTCACTATTGGTGGTGTAAATTTGGGTATTAGCTGGGACGGCTTAGGCTATTGTGTTACAAATGCAGCCATAAAATACATCAAGAGCACCACTATGAATATGATGAACAACGGTTTTAATGGAAATCCTGCCTTTGTTCAGAATCCTCAACAATTTTTCAATGATATTTCTAACACCGAAGCAAACCAATTCATCAGCTCACTTAATACTTCTAGCATTTCTCCAGCACTTCAAAGTGTAGTCGCCAAGAATCTAGTCAATGATTACAATTCGAATTTTAATGGTAATCAAGCAAACACTTGGACATCATCTCAAACCCAATCCTACAACAGTTTTATTTCTGGAAATCCTAGTGGCTTCAGCTTAACCAATCTTTTTAACGTCAGTCAAAATCCATCTAACAACTTCTATGGTAGCCAGATGATGGCTCAAAACCAAATGCAGACACAAATTGACAACAAAATAGGTCTTCAAGAGGAACAACTAGGCTGGAATGGGGGATGGATGTCAGCTCAAAATTGTCAAACAGTGAATGGTAGAAAAGTATGTAATGTGGTTACACCAGGAAATAGCATATCTGCAGCCAGCAATAACACTCAAAACCTATCAAACCTTCGTCTTGCCGCTCAAAGTAAATTCGACCAAATCATACAGACCCTTGTCGAAGAAATGGTCAAAACCGGTCTAAACAAATTAATGCAGAGTGGTAGTAGTAGCAATGGAAACTCATCAAATGGAAGTACTTTTGGAGGATCAGCAGGGGGAAGTAGTAATACGAATAGTGCCCCAGGACAGACAGGAACCGGTAAAACAAATGCCAAAAATACATGGCAGGGTGTACTCGGAGGAGGTTCTTCTGGAAATTAAAACGAGTTTGGAGTGCAACAGATTAAATGGTTTCATCTAAAAAATATAATTTAAAAAGAATATTAACTATAGCTTTCGTTATAGTTATTTGTTTTGGATTCACAAATACTGTTGCTGCCGCCACAGCAACACCCTCAAGGTCTCTCAGTCTTGAATGTTGGCCAGAAACTTCTGGGATTGCCGCAGCAGTCAAGTCTGGAATAGCCGGCATACCTTGTGCTCTTGGATGGGGAATTTCAAATGTTCTAATCACAATTTCTAGTGGTTTTATGTTTCTTACTTCCATTCTATTCAATGGAATAATCAGCTACACTATAGTCAATTTAGCTAGCCATATCGGCTCATCATCAGGCTCCGGTTCTTTATATCCTTCAATATTGGCAGGATGGAAGACATTCCGAGACCTCGGAAACATATTTTTTATCTTTATTCTGCTTTATATAGCCATTTCTACAATATTAAGATTGAATGGTTCTGATACAAAAAAACTCCTAACGTCTGTAATAATAGTTGCCTTACTGGTCAACTTCAGCATGTTTTTTGCCGAGGTAATTATAGATGGAACCAATATCCTAGCCCTAACCTTTCTAAGTAAAATTACTGTCACAGGAAAAAACGGAAACGCTAGCTTGGTAACCTCGGCAGCAAACTATGCAGATGGAGGACTTGCCAGTGCATACCTTCAAAACCTTGGATTGGGAAATTTTTATGGTCCGCCAGCAGCAACAAATAGCCAACCCCAAGGCACAGCGAATAGCAACATCCCTGATTTCAATCAAAACAACTGGATATCAGTACTGTTTGTAGCTTTTTTAACCGCGATTGTCATGTTTATCGTCGGGTTTGTTTTACTAATATCTAGCATTCTCTTTCTTATAAGGTATGTGGTATTTATCTTTCTGTTAATACTTTCGCCCCTAGCCTTCGTCGGATCAATACTCCCAAAAACAAAATCTCTAATATCCGACAAATGGTGGAAAACACTTTTTGATCAATCTCTATTTGCACCAATATACTTCATGCTCAGTTGGGCCACAATAAAAGTAATGCAAGGAGTAGTTGGTAACTCTCCAAAACCAATAAATGTTTGGGGTCTATTCAGTGGGGGGGCAACCAGTGCGGCTAACGATGTTGCCAATCTCTTAATTAACTATTTAATAATAGTAATTATGTTAATAACCACACTTGTTATTTCAAAAAGTATGGCCTCAAGCGGAGGAGACGCAGTAAAAAAATCTGTTGACTGGGCATCAGGAAAAGCTGGTGGTCTATACACAAGAAGTGCCATGAGGGCTAGCTATGCTGGAGCCAGCCTGACAGCTAGCGCAGCAAGACTCCCTCTTACAACCATAAACAAGGCTACTGGTGGTGGCATAACCAAATTAACTGGTGGTAAATTTGAAAACAAATTAGGCTACAGCCCAAGCTTAAAAAACGCTGACCGAGCCTTCAGTGAAAGTGCTTTTGGCAACACTGGAATTGGAAGGGCTATCAGAGAGGCAACTACAGGTGCGGCAACGACTTCCAAGTTGGGTGGTGGAAAATCAATAGCTGATATCGAGAAAGAAAAGAAAACTGCAAACGACAAGTACGCCAAGGTGGTGGATGAGGCGACTGATAAAAATTATGAAAAAAATCACCTTCCTTATCAACGCGAAAACCAAAAAGCCGACCTACGAGCCCAGAAAGTAGGAGCGACACCAGAGAGAAGGGCTGAACTAGATAAACAGATAGCAGAAGTGCAAGATAGGGTTAATCGTGGCTCACCACTCACAAGCGCAGAAAAGAATAGTAAACATTATCAAGATCACTTACTAGAACAAGCCAAAAAACTAGAAGGAAAACACAAACTATTACAAAGCGGGGCGAGAAAAGCTGCGGCAAAACAAATGAGAGATAAGTGGAGAGGAAAGAAAAGTTCTGCGGAAGAAATACTTAGTAGTTTTGCTGCATCCACTACACCACCCGCAACCCCAGCACCAGGAGGAGCACCCCACACGCCTTAAAACAAAATAAATATGGAAAACGACACAAACAAAATAATAGAGGAACAGCTAAACTCACTACCAGATGCGCTAAGAAACACCATCCTTAATTCAGGATGGGAGAAAAAAGTTCACGATTTAGCAAAAAAACATCAATTACACATAGATCAAGAAGGGGATTTGGTAAACGAAACTTTTTTAGTCTTACTTGGTCTTGAATTAGCAAAAAACTTTCAACAAAACCTCATAGGTAATATGCATGTTGATCAAACAACTGCTGAAGCTCTAGTTAACGAAATAGGCGCTGAGATATTTGCCCCAATAAGAGAGCATCTCCAAAACATAGAGGCTCAAGAAGAACCTGTTGAAGAAAAGATTGAAGAACCAACTGAAATATTAAACAAGGAAGACATACTAAAAGAAATAGAGGACCCAACACCAACCAATCTTCCACAAATTATACAAACAAAAGAAGTCAGTGCCACACCAGTTTTCGAAGTCGAACCAATAGCTAAGCCGGTCGAAGAAACAACGACAAAAATTGAAGTTCCTAAAACTCCAGAGGTTACAAGTCCAGACATAATTTCTCAAAAATTGACTTCCGTTACACATCAACCAGCAGAAAATATAGAAGTGCCAGTAAAAAAACCTCTAATTGACCCCTATCGAGAGCCTATTAACTAAGATTGTAGTATACTTTAGCTAATGCGCTACCAAGTACCTCAATTTATTGAAGTAGAAGATAAAATTTTCGGCCCATTAACCTTCAAACAGTTTGTCTACATTGTAGGAGGGGGAGGGATGGCTTTTATCTTCTACAAATTTCTAAATTTCTTTATTGCCGTACCCTTTATAGCGGGAAGTTTGGGCCTCGGCTTTGCTCTAGCATTTTACAAAGTAAACGGGAAACCATTCATTAACGTGATGGAATCCGCTTTTAAATATTCTCTTGGAAACAAACTCTATCTCTGGCATAAGACAGAAAAAAAAGCAGAAGCAAAAACAGCCATCCTAACTCCCGCAGAGAATGCTTCCGTTTTTGTGCCAAAGTTATCTGATAGCAAATTAAAAGATTTAACATGGAGCCTCGACATTAACGAGACGATGTATTCACAAGAGCAGAAGAATAAGTAGCCCTTTATACTTCATACTTCATACTATATACTTATAACATGGCCACTCCTAGTTCTAAAGCTACTCAAGAATTTGTTCCTATAAAAGAAGTTCGTGATGGTATCGTCATACTGAAAGACGGTGGTATGAGAGGTATCCTAATGACTTCTTCTCTTAACTTTGCTCTTAAAGGACCTGACGAGCAAAATGCCATCATTATGCAGTTCCAAAATATGCTGAACTCTCTTAACTTTTCTATTCAGATCTTTATGCAATCACGTAGACTAGATATTCGTCCTTATATTGCTCTACTTGAACACAGACAAAAAGAACAGGTAGAAGACTTGTTAAAAGTGCAGACTAAAGAATACATAGAGTTCATAAAAAGCTTCACTGAAAGTACTAGTATAATGACAAAAACATTCTTTATTGTTGTTCCATACAGTGCAGCCCTTCTACAAGGAACAAATAAAAAAAGTTTAACTGATAGTTTTTTACAGAAGAAAAGCACCAAAGCAGAAAAAACTCAGACAGCTAGTGATAATTTCGAAGAAAACAAGAGCCAGCTAGAACAGCGCCTCAGTGTGGTAGAAGAAGGCTTGGTGCGATGTGGTATTCGAGTGGTCCAATTAGGAACAGAAGAGATTGTAGAACTTTACTACAAGATATTTAATCCTGGGGATGTAGAGAAACCAATTCCTGTAACAAACTAACCAAAAAAATTATGTCATTTTTAGATTCATTATTCGGTCAAAACAAAAAAAAGGACACACCGATTACTTCTATTCTCCCTCAAGATATTTATGAGGCAGGAGTTTTGGAGCTTAAGGACATTATCGCTCCTTCAGCTTTAAAGATTAGCCCCAGAGAATTGAACCTTGGTGATAAAATTGTCCGAACATTCTTTGTTATTTCTTATCCAAGATTTCTCTCAGAGAGTTGGTTTTCTCCTATTATAAATCTAGACAAAATTTTTGATATTTCAATATTTGTTCACCCAATCGAAACATCTGCCGTCTTACATCAATTTCAAAAAAAGGTGGCCGAGGTACAAAGCCAAATACACACAAGGGAAGAAAAGGGGATGGTGAGAGATCCAATGCTAGATACCGCCTTTCAAGACCTAGAAAAGCTTCGAGATGACCTTCAGCAAGCTCAAGAAAAAATCTTCGACGTCGGTCTATATATTTCTATTTATGGCGACAACGACCAAGAATTAGACAAAATAGAGTCAGAGATAAAATCAATACTAGAAGCAAAACTCGTCTACGTTAAACCAGCCCTCTTTCAGCAAGAGCAGGGTTTTAGAAGTATTTTACCTATCGCAAACGATGAGCTAAAAGTTCACTCAAAACTTAACTCTTCACCACTTTCAAGCCTTTTCCCTTTTGTTTCCTTCGACCTCACATCTGACAGAGGTATTTTGTATGGAATTAATCGCCACAACTCAAGCTTGGTACTTTTCGATCGTTTTTCTCTAGAAAACTATAACTCTGTAACTTTTGCCAAGGCTGGTTCTGGAAAATCTTACTCTACAAAACTAGAAATTCTTCGAACTCTTATGTTCGATACAGAGGTGATTGTCATCGACCCGGAAAGAGAATACGAATTCCTAGCCGAAGCTGTAGGAGGCCGCTATTTCAACATCTCTTTGACATCAGAGCACCACATTAACCCTTTTGATCTTCCTGTGCCAAGAGAAGACGAATCATCTTCTGACGTTCTTCGATCAAACATCGTTAACCTTGTTGGACTGTTTCGCATCATGCTTGGGGGATTAACACCAGAAGAAGATTCCGTGATTGACCGCGCCATTTCAGAAACTTACGCCCTAAAAGATATCACTCCAGATTCCAACTTCACTGCTATTGAGCCACCACTTCTTTCCGACTTCGAATTAGTGCTCGCTGGCATGGAGGGAGGGGAGTCATTAGTCCAGCGTCTTTCAAAATACACAAAAGGTACTTGGTCTGGTTTTATTAACAAACCAACCAACGTAGATATCAACAAAAAGTTTGCCGTCTTCTCAGTAAGAGATATGGAAGACGAGCTAAAACCTGTGGCCATGTATATTGTTATGCATTATATTTGGAATGCTGTTAGAAAGGATCTCAAGAAAAGACTTCTTGTTATTGATGAGGCTTGGTGGATGATGAAATCAGAAGACACTGCTTCTTTCTTGCTAAGCCTTGCAAAACGAGGAAGAAAATACTTCCTTGGCCTAGCAACTATCACTCAGGACGTAGAAGACTTCCTAAAATCTCCCTACGGGCTACCCATCATTACAAACTCTTCTATCCAAGTTTTGTTGAAACAGTCTCCATCTTCTATTGATGAAGTACAAAAAACATTTAACTTAACAGACGAGGAAAAATACTTACTGCTAGAATCTGGTGTCGGTGAAGGTATCTTCTTTGCAGGACTAAAACATGTAGCTATAAAAATAATTGCTTCCTATACAGAAAATCAGATTATTACTTCGGATCCACACGAAATATTGGCCGCTAGACAGGCTAAGGCAAAGTTAGCAGAAGACAATGCAACAACCAACTAATATACAAAGTCCGTTTGGAACAACCCCTCTTCAAAAAAGACAAATTTTAAGAGAGGGAAGAGAACCATCTCAAGGAGCATCGAAACTTCCAGGCACAACCATTGCCTTGATGTTATGTACAACCATTTTTCTCGATGTCGCCGAATTTCTTCTTGATCTTGTTGTTATCGGAGCTGTTCTTAATATAATGATAGATTTCTGTGTCGAACTCGGTTTTTATGTTTGGTTCAAATCAAGAGGCTTAAATATGGCGCAAGCTAGAAAAGCCATCACCTTTTTAGGGGGAGGTGTTTTAGAATTATTTTTTGACGGAACTGTTCCTCTTTGGACTCTAGACGTCGGTTTAATCATTATTTTTGAAAGAATTGAGGAATATGTGGCAAAAAACGCAGACAAGCTTGGAAAGGGATCCGTGGTAGTCCAGAAGTATGCTCAAGCCAAAGGAAATACTCAACTAGCAAGAACCGCCGGAGGAGTAAAATCCTTCGCTGAAAAAGCTGGTCAAAATCAAGCCGCTTTAACAAAAAGGGGAGGATCGACAAAGAATATTCTCCAAGAGAGATCTGAAAATAATGCAAAAAAACGTCTAGAAAAGAGCAACCCTTCTACAAAAACACAAAATAACCACGACATTATTCCAAGAAGAGAAGAAGAAAATGTTTCAAAAGAAGTTGCCCCTATCAGAGAAGATCCTATTTTTATAGAAGAAGAAAGACGCAAAAAAGCTAGGGAAGACAGAATTTCAAAACTAAAGGATGTTCGCCTCACAATATAGCCGGCTTTTATCAAAACTGTATGTATTGTATAATTTAGATAATGATTTTATCTTTCCTTTTGGGTATATTCTTCACCGTAGCAAATGCTCAAACTGATGAGTCTATATTAAATGCCATCCCAGATGTTATTCAGGAACAAGTTGATGTCACCTTGGACCCACAAGTTCCTCCCCCAAACAGCTCCGTCACTATTACTTTGGATAGCTACGGGAATAATCTGGATGCCGCTCTTATAAAATGGTCTCTTAATGGGAAAGTTGTTCAGACAGGAACAGGGGACAAGGTCTTAAAGATGACAACCGGCAACGCTGGAGAGGTTAGTAAGATAGTAGTGAGTCTTATTCCCAATGATGGCCCCCCATTTTCTCAAACCATTACAATAATCCCTGAAAATCTTGACCTGCTTTGGCAATCAGACGGATATGTTCCACCTTTTTATCAAGGTAAAGCTTTATATCCATCACAAGGAAAAATCACTTTCTTGGCAATGCCAGATTTTATTGGACCAGATGGCACGCCAATACCTGCTAAAAATCTAATATATAAATGGACTAAAGATAATACTGTTTTGGGAAGCCTTTCTGGTTATGGTAAAAACACCCTTACTCTAACTGGAGAAGCAATTGCTGGATCTACACAAGTACAAGTAGATGTTCAAAATCAGGACGGAAGTATCCAAGCCTCAAAAGTAATAGAAGTAGGACCAAGTGATACAGAAACCTTGATTTATCAAACAAATTCTCTTTTAGGTGTTCTCTTCAATAAGGCTGTCATGGCTGATTTCAATTTGAATGGAAAAGAAGGAACTTTTGAGGCCTACCCTTATTTTTTCAGTACAGACACAAGAAACAATTCTTCACTATCTTACAATTGGTCAATGAACAACACAGCCATAAATGTACCGTCGACTCAGGACAATATGACTTTCAGAAATGACAATGGCTCCACTGGAAATTCTGTAGTATCTGTAGAAATTTCAGCTATTGGTAAAATACTCCAATCTGCCTCAAAAAGTTTTAATCTAAATTTTGGACAATCTTCCAAAAATTTCTTTGGCTTTTAAAGTACCAACAATATGCTTAATTTCTTAATCAAAACCGCGTACGCCACAACCTACACTCCGCTTGCCCAAGTTCCGGTATTAGGTACTAGTATTAATGTCGGGGGAGCAACCGACTTAGGTAATTATCTTCAAAAAATATTTGCTATTGGCATTGGAGTAGCCGCAGGCCTCGCAGTCATAATGATAGTAGTAGGAGGCATTGAATACATGTCAACGGATGCTATCGGGGGTAAAGAAGAAGGAAAAGACAGAATTACATCGGCCTTGTGGGGATTACTTCTAGCACTAACATCATGGCTAATTTTAAATACAATTAATCCTGCGTTGTTGAATATGAATTTGAAGGTAGACCCAGTTGTAACACAAGGAGCGGGAGTCTCCTCTAGTGTTGGTGTGGCGGGAGACAATAGCAGCAACCCTTCCTACGTTGGTGGGGGGAGTGGCGGAAGCGGGGGAGATGGTTCGTCTGTAGCAGATTATGCCACCAGTGGCAAGGGCTTTCCATCTTCTAGTGGTCTCACAAATGAACAGGCATTGGATCTAGTAAACCAATCCGGCATAATGGATGTACCTCTATCAGATGAAGATAAGGCAAAATATTTTCCTGATGGAAATGTCACCGCCCAAGGATATGTAAATTTACTAGCTGGTATTGCAAATAGTGAATCCGGTTTTAATCCAAATGACAACATTGATCACTCTCAAGGAACTGACGTCGGCAATACCTACTCAGAAGGATTGTATTCACTTTCCACAGGGGATTCTGCTGTAAAGAAACTCGGCTATGATTCTGACGCAGCCTTAGCTGACCCAACAAACAGCACTCAAGCGGCACTAGCAATTCTAAAAAACCAAATACAAAGCACTGGATCAATAGCTGGTAATTCCAGCAATCATTATTGGGGACCCCTTTACAGACAACAATGAAAAAAATATTAAGAATAATTTCATTAGCAACAGTCGTTTTATATTTTAAAAGTGCTTTCGCTGAAGGTTACCAACCCCTCGCTCAAATCCCCGCCCTAGGAGACAATATCGACCCAACAAATCTAAGTACATATTTACAACACTTGTTTGAAATAGGTATTGGGGTAGCCGCAGGTCTCGCAGTCATAATGATAGTTATTGGAGGTATTGAATACATGTCGACGGATGCTATTGGAGGAAAAGAGGAGGGGAAAGACAGAATTACATCGGCCTTGTGGGGGTTACTTTTAGCTTTAGTTGCTTGGTTAATTTTAAATACAATCAATCCAGCGCTATTGAATATGAATTTACAGGTTGGAGAGGGTGGTGCAAGTGGAATTACGGCAGGTGCAGCAGCTACTAGTGTTGGGTCACAACAAAGTTCTGCCAGCTCGTCGGATGTTGGTTCGTTAGATGAGGCGGCTCAAGCAAAAGCTAGGGAGTTGGAAGACCTTCAGCTTCAAAATTCTGGAATGTAAGTCCTCTTAATTATAGTGCCAGCAGATTTTGATAAAGTCTGGTAGAATTATATAGACATCATGCAACGCAAAACTCTATTTCTTATAATAATAATTTTTGCCTTCCTTGCAGGAGCAGGACTTTTTGGTTTCTACTATTACTTAAATAGGCAAGCTTCAAATTCTCCTTATGGAAACAGTTTTAGTCTTCAGAATTTTTTTCCTTTTGGCCAAAGCAACTCTTCTAGTAATTCTTCCTCTAACAACAACATCATTGTAGGTTCAAATTCAGGAACCTCTACCAACTCGTCTCTCCCTTATCCAATTTTACGCCACATCACTATCGTGCCCGTCTCTGGAAGTATAATGCTTGATAGACAAACTATTTCTACCACTTCCACTTCTACTATTGCTGGAACTCTTACTAAAACCGAAAAAATAAACAAAACCTACATAAGATACATGGAGAGGGGAACGGGGCAAACATACGAGACCTTAATTGACGATCTCACTACCAACAGAATCTCAAACACCACTTTTCCTAAAATATACAGTGCTTCCTTCAATGCTTCTGGAAGCTCCACCATATTGATGTCCATACAAAACGACAACTCTGATATTGTAAATACCTATTACGGGAATCTATCAAAGAATGCCTCCACAAGTAGTTCCACCCCCACAAACTACAACCTAAACACAATACTTTTGTCAGACCACGCCACAGAAGTAGTCGTTTCACCTGACAAAAAATCAATCTTTACCCTTCTCACAATCCCTAATAACCCTGGAATAATCTCAAATTTTGACGGAACCAAACAATCAACCATCTGGACCTCCCCAATAAGTGAATGGATTCCTTACTGGGCGACAAATAAATACATAGTAATGACAACGAAACCAAGTTTTGGTGTCGCAGGTTTCAGTTATCTTGTTAATATATCGACAGGTAAATATTCACATTTACTAGGGGATGTTGACGGACTTACAGTTCTTCCTTCCCCAGATCTTTCTTTTATATTGTACTCAAATAGCAACTCTACAAACCCATTAAGCCTTAGCATATACAATGTTAAAAACAAAAGTTCCCAAGATTATTCCTTGAAGACCCTGCCTGAAAAATGTGTGTGGAGCTCCCTCAAGACACCCCTTCTATATTGTGCCATCCCGGGAAGTCTACCGAACGCATCGTACCCAGATGATTGGTATAAAGGGGAGATCTCTTTCTCTGACTCTATATGGAGTATTAACCTTACAACGGGGGAATCAAAACGAATTGCAGCACTCTCTCAACTAGCTGGACAAAATATTGATGCAACAAACCTTTCCTTAGATAGCAAAGAGGATTACTTAACATTTGTTAATAAAAACGATCTAACTTTATGGGGCCTTCAACTAGCTCCTACTGCAAGCACTTCGACTGCTACAACCACTAAGAAGTAACAACTGGTATTTGATGTTTGCGTAATTTCTTACGAACATAGATTTCTTGTCCTATAGCAAAAAAATTGTTTGTTATAAAGTAAAGAGCCACCGCTCCAGAAGTAATATAGGCTATGTAAGCGGTGAATAATGGTAGTATAAATCTCATTTGAATATTCATACTACGAGCCAAATCATCTTTAAAGGTTGGCTGACCTTCCAATTTTTTAATAGCAGGAATAGAAAATTGAACTTGAATATATTGAGTAATAGCCACAATTACGGCCAACATTAAGCTTTTTTGGGCCACATCAATGATATTTAAGAATAGAACGTTGGCTAAAATAGGGGAGTGAATAAAGGGATATAAAAGATCTTGATTAATAATTGGCAAACCCGAGCTTCTAAAAATAGTATAGAGAGAAATAATTATCGGGAACTGAATTAAAACCGGCAACAAACTTCCGAAAGGATTAATTTTATTTTTCTGATAGACATTCATTGTCTCTCTGGCTAGCGCTTCACGATCTTTGGGATATTTTTCTTTAATAGCCGCCAATTCTGGTTCAAGCTCTTTAAGTTTTGCTTGAGTTTTAATAGCGCTGACATTTACTGGGAAAATAATCAGCTTAACAACTACTGTTAAAATAATAACAGCAATACCTAAGTCTGCGTGTGGTAGGTGAGCTATAATAAAAGCAAGGGCGTTATAAAGGGGAATGTAAAAGAATGGTTTAAAAAAATATTGGATCATATAAATTTTATTTTAGAACTTCAATTATAACACGCTGTATTTCTTCTTTTAGAAGATTAAAACTCGCGGCAAGGGCTTCTTTCTTAAGAAAAAATACCCCCGCAATACCAAACTTTAGATTTCTCAAATCATCTCTGATTGTATCCTGAATAACAGCTCGGAATCTTCTCTTTAAAAGATTCCTCTCTACGGAAGTTTTAGCCACCTTTTTAGAGACAACGACGGTAAATTTATTTTCTTGGTCAGGCTGTAATTTCCTAAAACGGAAAGAAAAGAGGGGGGTATGAACACAAAGGCTTTTTTCGAGAATTTCCTCGAAAAAAGCCTTTGTAACCCTATTTTTTCTGGGTAGCATAGAAGGAGAAGAGTAAAAACTAGACGGCTAGCTTCTTTCGGCCCTTTTGTCGTCGTCTTTTAAGAGTTTTTTGACCTCCTTTTGTCTTCTGACGCACTAAAAAACCGTGAGTCTTAGCTCTTTTTCTCTTTTTTGGTTGATATGTAAGTGACATGATGGGGGAACTATAGCATAGAGTTTGCTTGTACTCAACTTTCATGTTTGATAAACTTTTCCCCAGCTTATCAACATAGTTATAAACTTTTGAGAAGTTCTTTATTTTTTCTTAATGTTTATAATAACTTTTATTAACTTTCGTTTAATTTCCTCATTTACTTTATGGATATAAAATCGTTTTGGAATAACAGCCTTTTGGTAGAGTTAGGAATAACTATTTCAAAACCAAATTTTAATATCTGGCTTAAAGATACAGAGGTGGTTAAATTTGATGACGGGGTAGTGCACGTCTCTGTTCCTAGTATTTTTGTTAGGGACGGCATAAAAAATCGCTTTCATAAACAAATTCTTAAGTTATTACGTGAATATTCAGAAGCGGTAAGATCTGTAGAATACGTCATATCTAAAAGTGGAGAAAAAAAGGCCTCAGACAACACTTTCAAACCAGGAGTTGTTGATGGGATGACAAAAGAGCTCCTTATAACTCCTGATATGTACATAAACAAGGAAGACAATCTGAATCCTCGCTATACCTTTGATTCTTTTATTGTTGGGCCTTTTAACGAGCTTGCCTACGCAGCATCTCAAGCAATTATCAAAAAGCCTGTTGTTTATAATCCATTATTTATCTATGGCGATACAGGAAGAGGGAAGACTCATCTTCTGCAGGCCGTAGGGAATCACATTAAACACACCTGCCGAGATAAAAGGGTTTTTTATGTCACCTCAGAAAGATTCTCCCAAGACTACGTAACATCTCTGCAATTAAACAAAGCCAACCAATTTAAAGAAAAATATAGGAAATATGATGTTTTGATAATGGATGACATTCAGTTCCTATCTGGAAAAGAAAAGACTCAGGAAGAACTCTTCCACTTGTTTAATGTTTTGTATGAAAACAACAAACAAATTATATTTTCTTCAGATCAACACCCTAATTACATTCCAAACCTCGAGGATCGTCTAAAATCGCGCTTTGTGGCTGGAATGATGGTGGACATTCCACAACCAGACCACGAGTCAAGATTAGCCATCCTAGAGGCCAAGGTGCGCTCTAGCGGAGCTCCTGTCTCCAGAGAGATCTTGGACTATGTAGCCTCTTCTGTGGAAGGTAACATTCGAGAGCTAGAGGGTATATTGAACACCATTGTAATGCAGAGCCAAATTAAAGGAGTTTTAAGTATCTCTGATGTTAAAAATTTAATCAAAAATACTGCTAAACCAACAAAAAACTTGTCTGCGAAAGATCTAGTAAAGATCATTGCAGGTTTTTACAACATCGAGGAGGACAGTATTTACGACAAAAGCCGCAGAAAAGAGGTTGTGAAACCAAGACAACTCACTATGTATATCTTGAGAGAGGATTTCAATGTTTCTTACCCATCAATTGGTCAAAAATTGGGGGATAGAGATCACACAACAGTGATTCACTCTTGTGAGAAAATAAAGAACGAGTTGAAAGTTAACAACAGGTTGGCACAGGAGTTGGCACAGATTAGGGCGTTGATATAGTGTGGAAAAGTTAGGGATTAATGTCGGATTAAAAGGGGAGTGATGGGGAAAACTTTTTAAAGAAACTAAACTTGTTAACAATCAGAAAACTTTATCCCCATATTGTGTAATAAAAAATCAGATAAAAACCCTTATACGACAAACCTTTATCGAAGTTATCCACTTATCAACAGCCTTTATAATAGTAATAGTATTTTATATATAAATAATAATAAGAATATATGAAGATCATTTGCCCACAAAAAGAGACTTTAGAAAAAATGATTGGGTATGCTGAAAAGATAACTTCTAAAAACAGCACCCTTCCTGTTTTAAAGTGTTTATATTTAGAATCTGGAAAAAACGAGCTAATTATAAAAGCCACGAACCTTGATTTAGGTATTGAAATTAAAATACCAGTTAAAACAGAAAAAGAAGGGGTTGTAGCTGTTCCTGGGAATGTTCTTTTGGGTTTTATCTCAAACATTAAAGATGAAAAAACGATTTCCCTTGAGGAGGTTGAAGGAAATTTAAAGGTTTCAACTGATCACCATTCCACAATTATCAAATGTCAGCCGTCTGAAGATTTTCCTAATATTCCACAAATAGAAGATGGTAAAACCATTATTTTGAATGCAAAAAGTCTTATTAAGGGACTAAAGGCTGTTTGGTATGCAGCTTCAATTTCTAGTATGAAACCAGAGCTTTCAAGTGTTTATGTTTATACAAACGATGAGGGTTTGGTTTTTGCCGCTACGGACGCTTTTCGTTTGGCTGAGAAGAAGGTTAAGTTAAAGAAAACTATTGATTTTCCATCAGTTTTAATTCCTTTTAGAAATGTCTCAGAAATAATAAGAATTTTAGAGGGGGTTGATGAAGACATTGAGGTGGTGGTGGATAAAAATCAAATCTCTTTCGGTTTTGATGGTGTTTATTTAACTTCTCGAGTGGTTGATGGAGTTTTCCCTGATTACAGAAATTTGATTCCTAAGGAAATTGCCACAGAAGTAATTGTTCTTAAACAAGATTTTATCAACAACCTAAAAGTCGCAAATGTCTTCTCAGACAAGTTTAACAAGATCACTATGACCGTTGAGCCTAGTAAGAAGAATTTTGAGCTTAAAACGAAGAATAGCGACATTGGAGAGAGTTCTAACAGGCTGGCAGGGAGCCTTTCTGGGGAAGAAATTGAAATAAGTTTTAATTACAAAAATATTACTGATGTTTTTCAGTCAATAGAAACAGATAGCCTGAGTCTTTCCTTTAATGGTTTGAGTAAGCCTCTTCTAATAAAACCAGTATCAGATGATTCTTTTCTTTACATCGTAATGCCAATGAATAAATAATGGAGACTATCTCTAGTTTTTTAGAAAAGTTTAGAAAGATTCAAAGCCCTCTTAGAAAGAAGGAATTGGTGGCGGAGGCTATCAAAAAGGCTGCTTCGGTTGAAATAAAACCTGAAGAGATTTTTTTTCAGTCTCGCAACATAGTTATAAAAACTAACCCATACCTTAAAAGTGAAATAATGATGAAAAAATCTTTAATTATTGAGGAAATTAAGAAGATTTCACAATATTCAAATATTCAAGATATACGTTAAAATAAAGAAATGAAGAAACAAAAAATAATTACTATTTGTTCAAGCGCATCATTTTTTAAAGAGGCTTTAGAAATAGAGGAGAAATTAAGAAAGATGGGTTTTAAGGTTAAGTTGCCTTACACTGCTACCAAAATGAAGAAGTCTGGAGACTTTAGGGTGGAGACTTATAAAACCTGGTTTAAGAATCCAAATGACTATAGTAGAAAAACTTGGCTTGTGAAAAATCACATTCGAAAAGTTATAGATTGTGATGCTGTTTTAATCACTAATTACAAAAAGAAAGGAATTCCTGGTTATATAGGTGGAAATACTTTGATTGAAATGACTATAGCTTTCCACTATAAAAAACCTATTTACATATTAAACCCAATTTCTAAAAAACTAATGTATGAAGAAGAAATATATGCTCTTCAACCTGTTTTCTTAAATGGTGATCTTAGTTTGATCAGTTAATCAGCGGCTGGACCTGATGGGGTGCTTGCTGGGGCAGTGTAATTATTAGATATCCATTGTTTTACAGGTGTTTCCCATAAGTTGAATTGAGGGTCGTTCCATGGATTTCCAGGGGCTGGTCCTGTGGGATTGCTTTTGTCTACATAGTAAAGAATGTCATGAATGGCTTGGGGGTTGTTAGTTCCGTCGTTGTATCCAGTAACTATCCCACGGAGAACTGGTTTTAGATTTGGATCAACAGGATCTGGGTTAGGAAATGTCTCTTCAGGAACTTCTTTTAGAGCCTCTTGCATTACAGCGTTCCAAAAAGGAGCAATAAGATATCTAGCAATTTTTTTAACCATTGGAGAGTTGTCGTTGTTTCCGGTCCAAGCCCCAACTACAATATGTGGAGTATACCCAATAACCCAAGCATCACGAAAATCATTGGTTGTACCTGTTTTATCTGCCACATCTCTACCTGGAAAATAAAGAGGGGAATCAGCGCCGAATTCTGGAGTTCTCGCCACATTGTCACTAAGAACACTCGTTATTTCATTAGCTGTTTGCGTAGGCATAACTTGAGTAGAGGATGTTGCAAATTGTTCCAAAACATTTCCCGAAGAGTCTGTTATCTGTAGGATGCCTGTATAAGGGTTTAGATTTCCTCCATTAGCAAATACTCCGTAAGCGTTTGTTAGCTCAAGCAGAGAGACCTCTCCTCCTCCAAGCACTAAAGTAAGACCATAGTGGTCTGGGGTAGAAAGACTAGTGATACCCATTTGTTTTGCGAGGTTGATTGAGTCGGCAATACCGGCGAGGTATAGAACTTTTACAGAAGGAATATTTTTTGATTGGGCCAGAGCGTCACGGAAGCTGATTGGGCCAGCAAATTTACCGTCGTAATTATCTGGACTGTAACAACTCGAAGCGTCGAAACAATTTGTGGAAAATTGAGTTTTTAGATCGAAGACAACAGTGTCTGGGGTGTAACCTTTATTGAAAGCTTCTGCGTACACAATAGGTTTGAAAGATGAACCTGGCTGACGGTGAGCTGTGGTGATATTAAAATTACCCTCTATTTCTTTATCAAAATAATCACGAGATCCAACCATTGCTCTAATCTGGCCGTTTGTTGGATCTATAGCAACCAACCCTATGTTTGAAGCATTGTAGTCTTTCTCGTTTTGTAGGGCATATTGTTTAGCTAGAGCTTCAGCTTTTTCTTCTAGGGGATAGTCTAAAGTCGTTATAACCTTAAGGCCTCCTTTCGCTAGCATATCAGCCCCGTACTTGTCTTCAAGATAACTTTTTATAAACATTACAAAGTGAGGGGCCTTGATGCTGTTTGTGGCTGTGCCCAAGAAAGCCACTTTTTCTGCCAAAGCATTTTTATAATCTGTGTCGTTAATATATCCATAGTCGTGCATTTTTTGCAGCACCAATTTTTGTCTCGCGTCTAAGTCATCTCTGTTTGGTCCGTAAGGAGAGTAGTGAGTTGGGGCTTGAGGTATGGCCGCAATGTAAGCAGCTTCAGCAACACTTAAGTCTGCAGCATGTTTTCCAAAAAAGGTTTGACTGGCTTCCTCGGCTCCGTAGATGGTTCCGCCATAAGGAGTGTTGTTTAAATACAGGTCTAGTATTGAATCTTTATCAAGCTCTTTTTCTAATTTGATCGCTAAAACCCACTCTTTTATTTTTCTGGTTATGGTCTTGTCGTCTGTTAGAAGTGAGTTCTTTACGACCTGCTGGGTAATAGTTGATCCTCCTTGGGTAAAATGAAGGGTGGTAAGGTCTACCAACAAAGCTCGAAGAATAGAACTTATTTCGATACCATTGTGTTTATAAAAATCCTTGTCTTCTATTGAGATGGTGGCGTTTTTTAGATTCTGGGAAATTTGGTTGTATGGAACAACTGTGCGCCTAGTTTGCTGGCTGAGGTCATAAAGTAAAACGTTTCCAGTGGAGTCATAAATTTTGGTGGATTGGCCAACAATGCGCTGATCAAAAGATTGTAGGTCTGGTATTTTTAGTGTAACAACCCAAAGCAACCCTAGTCCGGCCAGTATGATGAATAAAGCGGTCAGGCTTAATAGGGTGTTTTTTACAATAATCCTTTGTTTCTTTTTGAGTCGCATAGATTGAGAGAGCGTAGAGCCATTTTATCACATTTATGATAAAGTTATTAACATGTTTAAAGATATTTTAGAAAGGGGAGTTGAGGATATTATCGTAAAAAGCTCACTCGAAGAAAAACTTAAAAGTGGCAGAAAATTGAGAGTAAAGTTGGGTTTTGATCCTACTGGCTCAAAAATTCACATCGGTAGAGCCATTGTTTTAAGAAAATTAAAAGCCTTCCAAGATCTTGGGCATAAGGTTGTTTTCGTGGTTGGAGATTTTACTGCTCAAATAGGGGATCCTTCAGACAAACTAGAAAAACGTCCGATGTTGGACAAGAAAGTCATCCAAGAAAATCTAAAAACTTACAAGAAACAGGTTGGGAAAGTCATCGATCTTTCAAAAGCAGAATTCTACTACAACAGTAAATGGCTTTCGAAGCTTGGTTTTCAGGAGATTGGAGAACTAGCAGAAAGTTTTTCTGTTCAACAAATGTCCAATCGTCGTAATTTTAAAGAGCGTTTGGATAGGGGTGAAGAGGTTTCTCTTCGTGAATTTCTGTACCCAATAATGCAGGGCTATGACTCTGTGAAAGTAAAAGCAGATATAGAAATTGGAGGTTTTGACCAGCTCTTTAATTTGAAGGCTGGAAGGATAATTCAAAAACATTATGGCCAGCCAGAGCAAGACATTTTGACCACAACAATGCTCGAGGGTACGGATGGGAGGAAGATGTCTACTAGCTGGGGGAATGTCATTAATATTACTGACGAACCCAACGACATGTATGGAAAGATTATGTCCTTGAAAGATGAGTTGATAACAAAGTATTTTTTACTTTGTACCGATCTTTCTACTGAAGAGATTGAAAAAATAAAGACAGAATTGAGCGGAGGATCAAATCCAAAGATTATTAAAATGAGATTAGCTAGAGAAATTGTGACCCTTTATCATGATAAAGTTGTAGCATTAAAAGCGGAAGAAAATTTTGAAAATACCTTCAAGAAAGGGGATATGCCAGAAGATGCCTTGAAAGTTGAAGCAAAACAAAACTCCCATCTCGCCGAGCTGTTAGTAGAAAATAAAATAGTTGAATCAAAGACAGAATTTTCTCGTCTAATAAAAGATAGTGCCATATCCGAAGTTGAAAACGGAGAAAAAATCACCGACCGTGACTTTAAAATCAGTAAGGACTTGAATTTACGTATTGGCAAGAAAAGGTTTGTTAAAATAATAGTAAGGTAGGAAAAAAACAAAACATCTCGTAATTGTAGACTAAGACTCGGGCAAGCGCCCCGGAGCGGTCTACAATTACGAGATGTTTTGTTTTTTGACTGTGTTGCTATTATTTTATGCAACTTCTTCCAATTCCCCGTCATCATTCATAGTGAAGGGAGCTTCCTCAGCTTCATCTTCTTCTATTGGGCCTTCATCAGCCAAGTCAGCATCTGTTTCATCTTCTTCTATAGGATCCAAAGGGTCTAAAACACCATCATCGTTGTTAAAATCCATACGTGATATAACTTAATTTAGTAAACACGACGTTGTCGTGACCATATTTGTATCAAATTAAAATTTTTCTGCAATAGTCTTATCCCTGTGGATAACTTTTGCTGGCAAAAAAGGTCAAACCACAAGCAATTGCATCATATTCATCGTCGTGGGGTATCTCTTTATTTATAGTAATTAATCGGTCAATCATAGAAATAACCTGCTTTTTGTCGGCACGTCCTGACCCTGTAACAGCGACCTTGATTTGAAGGGGGGTATATTGGTAAAACTTTAAACCGTTTTTCATTGCTTCGTAGGTAATAGCTCCGCGGGTTTCCGCTACGTTCATCGCTGTTTTTTGGTTACTGTTAAAAAACAGTGTTTCCATGGCCAAAGCTTCAGGTTTGTATTTTTTAATAACAGTCTCAACTTCTTGACCTATTTCAAGTAGTCGATCATTAAAAGGAATTTTTGCTGAAGTTTTAAAACATTCAGAAAAAAGGAGAACCTCCTTGCCCCTTGGTAATTTTTCTATTATTGCAACACCGAGGCGCTCGTACCCCGGGTCGATAGCGAGTACTTTCATGATTATTCTACGTTTGTATAAACGTTCTGGATTTCGTCATTATCCTCAAGTTCATCAACGAGTTTCTCTAGTTTTAGAAGATCTTCGTCTTCTAGATCAATTGTTGTGTTGGCAATCCATTCTTGCCCATTTTTTTCAAAAGCCCAACTAGCAGCCCCGATTTCGGCTAGATTTGATCCATTTTTTGAGAGAATAAATTTTACTTCTTGGGCAGCTTTGTTTCTGTTGTCAGTAAGAGCCTCGATAATCATCGCAGATCCTCCTGGTCCATAAGCCTCGTAAGTGATCGCTTCCATGCTCCCTGCCTCATTGCCAAGACCTTTCTTCACAGCTCTGTCTATAACATCTTTCGACATGTTTTCTTTTCTGGCCTTTTCAATAATGAAAGCTAATCCTGGTGAATTAATATCACCCTTAGCCTTTTTTGATTCTGTAGTAATAAGACGAGAATACTTCGAGAAGATTTTGCTTTTCTTGGCATCCGTTGACGCTTTCTGATGTTTAATTTTTGACCATTTATTGTGTCCAGACATATGGGTAAGTATATATTATGAAGTATAAAGTATGAAGAGGGTGGGGTTTATAATAATTTTTCTTGAAGGTTTTCTGGGAGAGAAAGGTTTAGGTGTTTGTAGGCTAGGGTTGTAGTGACACGTCCACGGGGAGTGCGGTCAATAAAGCCGAGTTGGATTAGGTAGGGTTCATTGAATTCTTCGATGGTAGCTTCTTCTTCAGAGAGTGCGGCGGCGATTGTGTTTAGTCCAACAGGCCCACCACCAAACTTGTTTATGATTGTTTCTAAGAGCTTTCTGTCAGAAACAGAAAGTCCTTCGTGATCAATACCAAGAAGTTCAAGAGCTTCATTCACAATTTCTTTCGAAAGATTTATTTTGCGAATTTGTGCTAAGTCACGGCAACGCTTTAAAAGATAGTTAGCGGTACGGGGGGTGAAACGACTACGCACGGCAATTTCGTGGGCAGCAGAGTCCTCGAGAGTTACTCCTAGAATTTTTGCTGAACGAGTAATGATTTGGATTATTTCTTCGGTTGTATAAAACTCAAGGCGAAAAGTTCCTCCAGAGAAACGTGAACGAAGAGGGGATGATAGAAGAGAGATTCTTGTTGTCGCTGCAATTAGTGTAAAAGCAGGTAACTCTAATTGAATGGTTCGAGCAGAAGGGCCTTTGCCAATAATTATATCGAGCAACCCTGACTCCATGGCTGGGTATAGGACTTCCTCGATGGTTTTATTTAGACGATGAATCTCGTCAATAAAAAGAATATCTCCTGCAGACAGGTTGGTTAAAATGGCTGCGAGATCCCCGACTTTTTCTATGGCTGGTCCGGAGGTGATTTTAATTTGAGAGGCTGTTTCTTTGGCAATTAGATGAGCCAGAGTAGTTTTTCCAAGACCTGGAGGGCCATAAAACAAGATGTGTTCAGGTGGATGGTTGCGTTCTTTGGCCGCTGTTAGCAAAATATTAAGATTATCTTTAATATTTTTTTGTCCAATATAATCATCCCAGCGAGAGGGGCGTAATGTCTGGTCTAGGAAGATTTCATCTGGGTTGCTTGACATAAAAATTATTCTATGCTAGGATACTAGTAAAGATATTAGTGAAGTTTCCAAAACATAAATCTCTAAGCAATGAAACCCGCAAGGGTCTATTGGTATGTCTTACAGGACACCCTGGTACGGCTTGACCGTTTCTGGGGTTATCCTTAAAGTCATAACTAACTTTTAACTCATTGAAAGGATTGCTTAGAGATTTATGGCTTGGACCGGCTCTGTAGACTCAGGTTCACTATAGTAAAGATCTGCTTCTAAATCAACCACTCTTTCTAGTTCATCTAAAGAAGTCACTCCTGTCAAAACTTTCTTGACACCATCTTCTGCCATGGTCAAAATTCCCTGAGGTCTTGCGGCCTTCCAGATCTCTCTTTCGCTTGGACTACTCTCGACAACATCCTCGATATTCTTATCAATTGTAATAGCTTCGTATACACCCAATCGGCCTCTAAAGCCGGTTTTGTTGCATTTGTCGCAGCCCTCACCTGTGTAAGCCTTTATCTCTCCAGTTGGTTTTTCATCAGCAGGCATTACATTTACGATTCTTTGTAGGAGTTTTTTCTTTTCGTCTGTTAGAGGAAATTCTTTTTTGCAATCAGGACAAATTTTTCGTACTAATCGTTGTGCCATCGTCAAACTAAGAGCCGAAGAAAGAACTCGAGAGTTGGCCCCAAGGTCTATCAGGCGGGGGAAAGCTCCTGCAGCATCGTTTGTGTGGAGTGTTGAGAACACTAAGTGGCCAGTCAAAGAAGCGTTGATAGCAATTTCTGCTGTCTCGCCATCTCGGATTTCACCGACCATGATTACGTCAGGGTCTTGTCGGAGTGCTGCTCGAAGGCCGGACGCAAAAGTATATCCTTGCTTTGTTTCTACCTGTGTTTGGACAACTCCCGGTAGGTGGTATTCGATAGGGTCTTCGATGGTGATGATTTTAATTTCTGAGGTATGAACTTTTTTGAGGAAGGCATACAGAGATGTGGTTTTTCCGGATCCTGTTGGTCCGGTAATCAGAATCATTCCATTTGGGCGAGTGATTTCGTGTTCAAGCAACTTCAATAATTTAGGAGGAAATCCAAGATCTTCCATTGGTACGGAAATGGAGTTGGGGTTAAGGATACGCATAACGACGGACTCTCCATATGCCCCTGGCAATGTAGAAGTACGAATTTCCATATCAGTGTTATAAATTTTTACACTGAATCGTCCGTCCTGAGCACTATCTTTAATATTCAATTTGAGATTTGAAAGAAGTTTTAATCGAGAAAGTAAGGAATTATAGGTGTCTTTGTCGAATTGTAAAATATCAATAAGAACTCCGTCTAATCTGTAACGTATTTTTGCAAAAGTCTCCTCCGCTTCAATGTGTATGTCAGATGCTTTGTTGGAAATAGCTCCAGCCATGATAATAGCAAGGAGTTTAGATGTGCGGTAAGTCTTTTTTAGACCTAAGGCTTCCGTGATGAGTTTACTAATGTCTTCAATTGAATGTACTTGTTTTACGAAATTTTCTACTTCATCACTGGAGATATCAAGTGATCCAGCTTTTGTTTCAAAAGCAAAAGAAATTTCTTTATACATTATCCAAGCTTTTTCCAAACTCTTAGAACTACAAATAAAAAGCTCTGGAATATAACCGCGATCTTTTAATACTTGAAGAGAATTTTTTGTTTCGTCTTTTTGCGGGGTGGCTGCAGCTACTTGAACTTTTTTACCAACAATTCCAAAGCAAGCTATTTTATTAGCCCTAGATTCTTGTTCATTAATGAGTCGGAGGGCATCGGTGTTGATGGGAATGCCAGTTAGATCAATGTAGGGGATATTATAACGAGACCCTAGAAGCTGCGCCAAATCTTCTTCCTCCTGAGTATAGAGATCGTGGATCTTTTTATTTTGTTTGTCTTCATCAAATTCAATCATTTGAGGCTTATTTTATCACAGTTTTTTCAGTAGGGGCTATATTTGTACCCATTGACAATTTAGCTAAATATGATACAATGTAGAAAAACAAAAACTCCTTCATAAATTTGGCATAGTGCTAGATTTATGAAGGAGCGAAGAATTTAAACAACAACAGAAACAAGAAGGAGGGATTCTTATGAAATTCTTAAACTCTGCCCTTTGGGCAGTGGTGGTCATTGTAATAGCGGTGCTCATTACGCACCCACAAGCATTAGCTTTTCTTGATACCAAAACGGTACAAGAGGCTTCCGTCACGACCCCGTCTCCCATAAAGGGCGTCGCGTGTCGTGTCTCAACTCCCAACGTCATTCGTCGTACTGCCTCGGTTAATATTCCGAAAGCTACGACAGTCGGCAAAACTGATTTATCGATCTTCGGTGATCAACCGCTACGCCCCACAAAGGGCTCAGTGGAGACTACCGTCGGTGAGGTTTGGGGTGACGTGAAGGTTGCTAACGATAGTCGAAAAGGGTATGCGTTGATACAGGAGGTTTCTCCTGGAACGCCAATTCTTTTTGATCAGTCAACTGGATTCGCTTGGAAGGTGGCATGCCTCAACCGCATTGCTCCTTATGAAGAACAACCAGTTGCCGATGAAGAGCCGGCCCCTGCACCTGTGCAGAGAGCGGTTTATCAAACAAGGACGGCCTACTATGACAGTCCTGAACCGGTACAAGCGCTTGCACCTGAACCCGAATACTATCAGGAGTCTGCGCCAGTTGGTCTCTTCGTTAACATCGGCAGGTTCTTCGGAGTCCGCGGGTGTCAGCAAGACAATTACTATCGGCACGATAATTACAGAAGCAACTGTAATCGGTCGGGGAATCAACGTTGGGATTGTCATCAACAACCTGTCCAACGCCCGATTTGCCAACCGCGTACCCCGCCGCGACCAGTAGCATGTCCTCCGCATTTGATTTGTCGGCCTCAGCCGATATGTCAACCGCGTCCGGTATGTCCTCCTCAGCCAGTCTGTAGGCTACAGCAAGGGGGCTCACATGGTGGTGGTCGGCAAGGTGGAGGCCGTCGTGGTGGTAACTAAGCCATCAAAAGTAAAAGCAAGTTCAGAGCGTCAGTGGGATTTTATCCCCCTGGCGCTCTTTTTTTATGTCCTAAAACAGGATCAGGGGCTTTATTTGTTTAGTATGATATTATTTTAAATATGAAATTTGTGTCTAAAAATCTAGCTGAGACCTCAAAAATAGCGTCTGATTTTATAGCTTCTTTGAAGCCAGCAAAGCGTGCATGCGTTGTCGGTCTTTTTGGTGAATTGGGTGCTGGCAAGACCACTTTCACTAGGTCTGCAGCCGAAGTCTTGGGAGTGGAGGAAACAGTAAACAGCCCCACTTTTGTTATTGAAAGAATTTTTTCTGTACCAAATGGAGCTTTTAAGCGTTTTATACATATTGATGCGTACCGTTTAGTTCATGGGCAGGATTTAATAAATCTTGGTTGGAATGAGATTGTTCAAGATCCAGAAAATTTAATCTTTATTGAATGGCCTGAAAAAGTTTTAGACATTCTGCCAGAAGACAGAATTGAGGTACAATTCGAACACCTAAATGAAAAAAGCCGACAAATCACAATCCAAGATTAATCCAACAGAGTCAAAGCGTCTTGTCCTGCTTGACGCACACGCCATCTTGCACCGCGCATATCATGCTCTACCAGATTTTGCTTCGAGTAAGGGCGAGCCGACAGGAGCACTGTATGGTGTGTCAGCAATGTTGATCAAAATTATTCAGGATTTAAAACCAGATTATCTGGTTTCTTGTTATGACTTACCTGAACCAACATATCGTCACCAGGCTTATGAAGAATACAAAGCGGGGCGTAAGAAAGCCGATCCTGAATTAGTAGCACAAATGATTCGCTCTCGAGATATTTTTACCGCTTTTGATATTCCAATGTACGATAAGCCAGGATTTGAAGCGGACGACATGCTTGGAACTATCGTGGAAAAGATGAAAGAGAATAAGGATGTGGCGATCGTCATTGCTTCTGGAGATATGGATACATTACAACTTGTAGATAATAAAAAAGTGCAGGTGTTTACTTTAAAGAAGGGGATCAACGACACAATAATGTATGACGAAAAGGCTGTGTTGGATAGATTCGGTTTTTTACCCAAACTATTACCAGATTTTAAAGGTCTTCGAGGTGATCCTTCGGATAATATTATTGGCATTGCTGGTATTGGTGAAAAGACAGCTACTACTTTAATAAGGGAATTCGGAACAATTGAGGAAATTTATAAAAAGTTAAAAAAAGACAAAGAAGCTTTTAAAAAAGTAGGGGTCACTGATCGAATTATTGAGTTGCTTGTGAACGGGGAAGAGGAGGCACAATTCAGTAAGATGCTTGCAACAATTCGTCGTGACGCACCAATCGATTTTGTCTTACCAGAAAAGACTTGGACAGAGTCACTCAGTGTTGAGAAAGTTATTGCACTGTTTAATGAGTTGGAGTTTAGGACTTTAGGGACGAGGTTGAAAGAGGTGGTTGGGGGTAGTATGAAGTATGAAGCATCGGGTACTGAGGGAAAGTCAGAAGCTAAGGAAAAAGAAATACTACCAGAGATTTCTGAAAGTGAATTTCGACCGATTTCGATTGCGCTTTGGTTAATTAATTCTGAGATAAATAATCCAAAGCTAGAGGATATTTTAAACTTTGCTAGGACAGATTCTTTTGAAAAAGCTAAGGAGGTAATTCTGTCTGAACTGAAAAAACGTAACTTGGAGAAAGTTTTTGAGGAAATTGAGAAACCTCTTATACCTGTAGTTGCCAAAATGCATGACGACGGGATCAAGGTGGACACTAAATTCTTGAAAGATCTTTCAGAAAAATATCATAAGCAGCTATCTGAATACGAGGAGTCTATTTGGGAGATGGCTGGTGAAAATTTTAATATTAATTCGCCTAAACAGCTTGGTGTAATTTTGTTTGATAAATTAGCACTCGCCCCCAAAAATCAAAAGAAGACAGCCGGTGGAGCAAAATCAACCAAAGAGTCAGAGCTTGAGAAGCTTCGTGAGGTGCATCCAATTATCGAAAAAATTCTTGAGTATCGCGAGTTGCAAAAATTACTCTCAACTTATATTGATGCTATTCCAAAATCTGTCGCCGAGGATGGCCGTTTGCACGCTACATTTCTACAGGCTGGGGCCGCTACTGGCCGTATGGCTTCGCATGACCCAAACTTGCAAAATATTCCAATTAAGTCAGCACTTGGCCAACAAATTCGTCATGCCTTCATAGCAGAAAAAGGGAATTCTCTTGCGGCGATTGATTATTCCCAGATTGAGCTACGCATTGCAGCCTTTCTTTCTGGTGATGAAAAGTTGATTGAGATTTTTAAAAAGGGAGAGGATGTTCATACCGCTGTAGCGGCGCAGGTATTTAAAGTGTCAGAAAAAGAGGTGACAAAAGAAATGCGACGGCAAGCCAAGGTAATTAACTTCGGTATTCTTTATGGAATGGGAGTAAACGCCTTGCGAGCTAATCTTGGTACTGACCGCGCTACTGCTCAAAATTTTTATAATGAATACTTCAGTAATTTCAGTGGACTAGCTACCTATCTCGACAAAGTAAAAGTTGATACAGAAAGAATCGGCTACACAGAAACTTTCTTTGGTCGCCGACGATATTTTGCTGGTATAAAATCAAAGTTGCCATTTATTCGAGCGATGGCTGAGCGTATGGCTATCAATGCGCCGATTCAAGGAACGGAGGCAGATATTGTAAAACTGGCGATGATCCAGATTAGTAAATATATTTCTGATAATAAATTGGAGGATGATGTGAAGTTACTTTTGCAGGTACATGATGAATTGGTTTTTGAAATTAAGAACGAGAGTGTGAAAAAGATTGTGCTGGAGCTACAAAGAATTATGGAAGAGGTTGTTGATCCAAAGAAAATAAGTGGGATTGTTTGTAAGGCTGAAAGTTCAGTGGGGGATAACTGGGGTAGCATGGAGGATCTAACTTCTTAAATTACCAACATGATTTATTTTTTACATGGAGAAGATAAGGATAAGGCACGACATAAAGCGAGCGAGCTTCGTGAAGCTCTTTTGAAAAAGAAGCCTGACGCACTTTTATTTAAAATTGGTTCAGAAAACTGGAGTGATTCTTTGCTTGATGAAAAAATTGAGAGTCAGGGATTGTTTGAAAATAAATACATTGTTTTTTTAGATAATGTTTTTGAAAATAAGGAAGCGAAGGAATCTGTCTTGGACAGACTAGCTGAAATTGCGAAATCCGAAAACGTCTTTATTTTTCTTGAAGGAAAAGTAGATAAGGTCACACTAACAAAAATCGAGAAAAAGGCTGAAAAGCTTCAAGCTTTTGATTTGAAAGAAGGGCATCCATCGAAAGAAAGATTTAATATTTTTTCTATGACAGACGCTCTTGGCCGGCGCGATAAAAAACAACTTTGGATTTTATATACAGAAGCTCAGGCAGAGGATATTGCTCCCGAAGAGATTCATGGAATTTTGTGGTGGCAGATTAAAAATATGATTGTAGCGCAAGGTGCAACCTCGGCTAGCGCGACTGACATGAAGCCTTTTGTCTTTCAAAAAGCAAAATCCTATTCACAGAATTTTTCCAAAAATGAGCTGGCCGAGCTTGCCACAAAAATGATTACTCTCTATCACGAGTCGCGAAGGGGGAAGTCTGAAATGGCTAGTGCACTTGAACAATTCGTCCTTAGTGTGTAATATTGCTTTTACACGTTAAAAATATCCGCCCGTAGCTCAGTCGGTAGAGCAGCTCCCTTTTAAGGAGAGGGTCGCAGGTTCGATTCCTGCCGGGCGGACAACGAACGAAGTGAGTTGGACGCCAGAGCAAAGTGCCTTCGCACTTTGCGTGCAGGAATCGAAAAGTCTGAGTATATCGCACGGAGCGCAAGCGAGTACGATACGAAGACTGTACCGCTCCTGTAAGGAGAGATTCCTGCCGACTCTACATAGTTTGACTTTGTTTGTCTGTCTCTATATCCTGAAATCAGGAAACTTCAACAAAAGGAGTAAACATGAACAAACGTCCGGCAGTTTTTGATTGGTCGGGTGCCAGAATTCCAACAAATGATTTTGATCGCGGAACAATCATCGATATTCAAGCTAAAGATGGCAAAGTCTTCAAGCTTATTGTCGTCGGTAAAAATTCAAGATGGCTTCTCGTTTTGGGAATAGATAAGCGAAAAAATCCCCTCGGAGTGGCAGAACTGATTTCACCCGATAAACAGAAATTTGGGGAAATTTATGTTGGTGATTCTTTGTTATTAGTCTTCTTCGAAAACCATCGTGTTGAGTATCTGCACCAAGTCGCCTCCGTGAAAATATATCAAGATGATCTGATAGCTTCGCCCAGCATCCTTGAGCTGGCAGATGATCTTGTCCCGATGGTCGTAAATCTCAAATCTTTGTCTAAAGAAATGAGACAACGTATTGGGGAACTGAAAAGATCAAGGAGGGAAGTTCTTCCCTAGTTTTCTCTTCAAAGACAATGGCCCCGCACATTATCGTGCGGGGCTGTTTTTTACTGGTTCTAATTTAGAATAATAAAAAAGCACGTTCAGGGTGGGTCTGAACGTGCGGGCTAGCAACCATTCATAATGAACGGAGGATGATTTCCTTTTCTCTGCTCCCATTTTACCTGGGGCTGTTTTGATATCGGTTGGAGAGGAACGTTCGGCGAACCACAATTGAATTCCTTCAACTCCTTCCTTAGTCTTTGATCTCGGTCGATCTCTATACTATCCATCTTTACGATGTACACCAAGAACTTCCTCTTTTTGATTCTGATCATGTCGCGAACCATTTTTGCTCTGTAAGGGTAGGCGTCAGCAAAATCTAAGATCTTCCGACCCTTCCTCACACAGAAACTTCGTGTTCCGCATTTTGTGCTTGGGGCGAAGTCGTCTATGGCAACAAGGATTGATTCATCGTCGCGAAGAGATTCTTCGCGAGCCATCGCTTCTTCTAGACTATCGTATTCCTCGACATCACTTTCTGTAGAGAAAAAGGTTGTTCGAAAGCCTGTAAGTTCGCGCAAGAGCTCTTCGAGTTTGCTATCAGTCCAACTAAGAAGCATTTCTCGAGTGAGTTTACTTGTTTGGTAAGCCCAAGTGATAATCTTTTTAGTTATGATACATTCAAGTTTTCGACTACGAGGATTGTAGTACAAGCCTCTAAAGAGAAGTGCACGAAGTTTTAGGAAACGATACAGAAAATCTGCGTCGGTGATCACTAACTTGTTTCCGATAACTTCCGCGCATTTCCATAAAGCGCAGAGGTTTTCATCTTCTTTAATCAATGATCTCATCCCTTCGTATTCTTCAGCGTACTCACGTGGTCCGTTATAACTTCCCCTCATCAGGTAGCTATCAAGATCTCGGGCCATATAAGCACTTTTGTCTGCGAGATCGAGCACTCGGCCACCAAGACCTTGTCCATTTACAATGGAAGTCAGCACATCCTTTTTAAGGTTGTACTTACGACTGAATTGTTCCCAAGATCTACCATGAAGAAGATTTTGATAGTTCGCATCTTCGTCAAAAGCTTTTGGGTCGATGAGCTTGGTTGAGTCTCCTCCGGCTGGTGTTAACGCGTCATGCGTAATGAATGCTGTTCGAAGGTAGGACTCAAGGCTTTTGAGTTGAGGATTATTCGCACAGACGAGATTACCTACCACTGAGACATCATAGCTGTGAAGTAGTCTGCTGTGCATAAAGTGCAATTCAACAGAGGGGACAGAATTTTCGGTTAGGGGATCGTGAAGGTAGGCTAACTGCTTAACCCCTAGTAGACGAGATAGACCAAATGTCTGAATAGCCTCGGCTATCAAGCCTTCATCTTCCACAATGTAACCAATGCCATGGTATCTCATGTTTGGGACGATGGAGACGGGATCTGTGCCGTCTAGCCTCCGCCACATTGATTGGATAGCTTTTTTGTCTCGATAATCTATGTGTTTCATCCACTCCGGCTCGATCTTAATTGTTGACCCAAAGCCACGGGTACTCTGATAGGCATTATAGAGCCATTGGAAAGTGAGTTCTGGAACTGCCTTTATAGATTCAACTGTTGCCACTGGCAATAAACTGAGGAGGGTCGAGTTTTTAAGGGTCTTTCTACCAAGTCTGCGAGAGTTAGATAAGTTTTCTCTCTTCATCAGACCAGGATCAAACACTGTCGTGTCGTGGAGGGGATATACACCCTCTCCACGAGATATGGAGTTAGGTGTGTATTTCATAGGGATTTTTTTCTAGGCCCATACTAGCACCGATAGAAACCTTTGACTATTCCCATAGCAGGCATACTATTAAGTGAGAGTCCTTCGGTCGATTTTTCTATCTAGTAATTGTAATTTTCTCTAAAATGAAAAATACACTTATAACAATCGGCATTATCTTGTTGGTGGTTGGAATTATTGGTTTTCTAGCAAGCTACACTATCACGTGGATGTCTGTCCTCGTGGTTTTAGGCTTGGCTAGTGCACTTTGCGGTTTCTTGGCTAAAAGCGTTGACAAGGATTAGACAAGTTCTATATTTTGTGATACAATAAAGAAAAACCTTTACCCTAGAAAAAACAGAAAATGGAAGAAAATAATAGTAAAGCCCCCTATGTTCTTATCGTTGATGACGAAGTGTTTATCAGGGCGTTAATCCGGTCAGCTCTCAAAGGTCTCCGTATTAATATATTGGAGGCAGCTGATGGTCTCGAAGCCCTACGTCTTTTGGAGGATCGTGGAGACGATATCTGTGTTTTGATTACTGACCATGACATGCCCGGCATGACAGGGGACGATTTAATCGCAAAGATGAAGGAGAAGTTCCCCAAAATAAAGTCGTTGCTGACCAGTGGTCGCCTGACTCAAGACGACATTGACGAGATGCACGGCCATTCTAAGCCGGATACTTTTCTCGCCAAGCCATTCAGTATGGAGGTGATAAAGAAGCTGACGTTTGATCTTATCACCGCCTTCATTGCTGGAGATGATTCGAAATAACCGTCCGTGTCATTTGTTGGACCCACAGAGCAGTTCTGCTCTGTGGGTCCTTTTTATTTTCTTAATGTTTTTATTTGGTTTGCGAAAAATAATAAAGAGTGTATAAATCAGTTTATGAAATCAGTTTTAATTCTCCATAATATTAGAAGCACCCACAATGTGGGTTCTATTTTTCGTACTGCAGATGCTGCAGGTGTCTCCGAGATCTTTCTCTCTGGTTATACTCCTCGTCCTATAGATGCCTTTGGTAAAGAAAGAAAAGACATCGCAAAGACAGCTCTTGGGGCAGAAAAAAGTATCCCCTGGTCTTATGCAAAAACGCCGAGCGCTTTTATTAAAAAGTTAAAAAACGAGGGTTTTTCTCTGGTGGCTATTGAGCAATCACCAAGCTCTGTTGACTATAAAAAAATAAAAATAAAGTATCCTGTTGCTATTTTACTCGGGAATGAGGTAAAGGGTCTTTCATCGGGACTACTCAAAAAGTGTGATCAGGTGGCCGAAATTCCAATGAAGGGAAAGAAGGAATCCTTGAACGTTTCTGTGGCTGCCGGTGTGGCCTTGTTTAGAATTTTAGGAATCTAATCAACCAGAAGTTTTTGGTGGGTATTGCAAAAATGTGCCGAGCGTCCGCCGACAATCTTTCTAATTATCTTTCCTTTACAACCCGGTTTTTTACAGGATTCTCCTTTGCGACGATAGACCATGTGGTGGTTTTGAAATTCTCCACGTTCTCCATCAATGTTTCTGTAATCGGACATTGAATCACCCCCAAAATCTATTCCTTTTTCTAGTACTTTTTTTGTCTCTACAAATAATAATTTTAATTTTGCTTCGGGGATATTTTTAATTTTTTCTTCTGGATGTATCCCGGATCTCCAAAGAGCCTCGTCGGAATAAATATTCCCAACTCCGGCAATAATACTTTGATCCATTAAAACATTTTTAATTCTTCCAGTAGGTTTCTTTAATAATCTATCTTTGAAATTTGAGTAATTAAAATCTTTGGTCATAATTTCCGGTCCGATATCTTTTAGGTGAGGGGAGTGATTTAGATCTGTCGTCTCTATTAGAGTGACTTTTGCAAATTTGCGTGTATCAGAGAGTACGAGTTGTTTTTTGTTTGATAAGGTTATGACAAAATGTAAAAATTTATTGAAGGGATCCTTTAAAGGTCCTTCGTCGTTTGCAGACCAAGCTCCTTTTTTTCCGACTTTTTTATCAAAAGTGTACTTGCCGTACATAAGGTGCCCAGTCATTTTCATGTGAACTAGAATAGTCTGATTTTCAGAAAGATGGATTAAAACATTTTTAGCCCGACGTGTAGCGTTTAATATTTTTTTGCCGATGACTTTTTTCTTGAATTTCTTGAAGAAGTTTTCGTCTTTAATATCATCTTTCCCAATATGATAACTACCGCCGTAGTCTGTCCAGACATCGGTGATTTTTAAACCTTTTACCTTTTTGTTGAGTCCATTTACGGTTGTTTGGACTTCTGGTAGTTCTGGCATAGTTGATGGAAGTATACTCGGAAACAGATAGTAGTACAGCTCATTTGGAGGCTTCGCAAGCCGGGTAGGCGAGACTTGAGCAAATTTTCAGCAGAAAATTATGCGTACTCCAAATGAGCTGTACTACTATCTGTTTCCGAGCACCTTCATCAACTCCTCAGTTGCTACCTTAGCATCACTCCAAATAATCTTTGAGCCATTGGGCCCCATAATGAATGGATCTGTTCCTTTGCCGGTTATGATCACGGACGAGTCTTTGTTGGCTAAAGAGATTGCCTTGTTAATAGCTTCTCTGCGATCCATGATTATTTCTAGGGGCTTATTTTTTATGCCAACAGCCATTTCCTCGACAATTTTTTTGGGATCTTCGTCGTAAGGATCTTCGTTTGTTAAGATGATGTGATCACAATAAGTATCAGCAATTTTCCCCATCTCTGGGCGTTTCCATTTGTCGCGACCACCACCAGTATTTCCAAGTACGCAGATTCTTCTGCTGTGTTCAAATACTTTGTAAATTTTTTCTAATGAATCTGCTGTGTGAGCATAATCTACAATTACTTCAAAATTTTGAAGGGAGTTAAAAGGGTTGGTTTTATCTAAGGTAATCTTTTGAACGCGTCCAGGAGTACCCCCAAACTTTTCGAGAGCGGATTTGATTTTTTCTAGAGGAATTTTTTGTGTTTCTGCATAAGTAATAGCAGCTAACATATTTGAAATATTGAATGTTCCTGGAAGAAGAGTTTTTATCCTTGTTCCTTTGTATGTGATTTCTGAGCCGTTAGTATTTAGGGTAAATGGTTCTGCTTCTGAAAGGGAATAGGTGAATTTTTCTAAACTTGGGATTGCTAAAAATTTTGCACTTTCTTTGTCGTCAGCATTAGCCACCAATATTTTTCGTGGTTTCTTCGATTTTGCTACGGCATTAGCAATGCTTAATTTTACTCTCACGTACTTTTCATAAGAGCCATGGGATTCAATATGCTCTGGGGAAAGATTAGTGAAAAGTAGGGCATCAAAATCAATAAATCGATGACGAAATTGTTTTGCCCCTTCAGAGGTCATTTCTATGACGGCATATTGGCAACCCTCCGTTACGGAATCCCTCAAGAATTTTTGCAAGAAAAATCTCCCAGGAATTGTCATCTTGTATAGATTGGCTCTGGAATTTTCTCCTATTTTGAATCGCACTGTTCCTGCTAGCGAGGTTTTGTATCCAGCTTCTTCTAAAATAGCGCTAACAATTTCCACTGTGCTCGATTTTCCTTTTGTGCCTGTCACTGCCACTACCTTAATTTGTCGAGAGGGGAAGCCGTATCTGATTGCTCCAGCAAGTGATAAAAGAAAATGATATGGAGGTTGCGCCAATCTAAAAAGATTTTTAGGAATTATTTTTTTGGCCGATCTTAAAAAAGAATCTAGTTTCATTTTTGTATTTTATTTTGTTCCTAAGATTTTTAGTGCCTGTTTTACGATGTCAGAAATTGAGGTAATCTCTTTTGATACTTTTTTTAAGGCCTCACGAGCCTCTCTTTGTGAATAGCCAAGAGCTTGAAGCGCTTCGATGGCGTCTGATCCCGTCTGCATTATCTCGGAATTTCCTTCGTTTGATGCTTCAATTTTACCATGTAGTTCTAGTACAATCTTTTCAGCATTCTTTCTTCCGACACCAGATATTTTTGTAAGGTGGTTGGCGTTACCTGATACCACGGCTGTTTTTAGTGCGTCTAGTCCGGCGCCACTTAATATGGCTAGTGCCGATTTGGGCCCAATTCCAGAAATGCTAATTAGTAATTCAAAGAAATCGAGTTCCTCTTCGCTTGAAAAACCGTATAAATCAAGAGCGTTTTCACGAACGGCCAGGTATGTGTAAACGGAGGCGTTCTCAGGGTTTTTGTTAATATCAGCTAGGGTGTCTGGGGTGGCAAATATCTTGTATCCAACACCCCCAACGTCAATAACTGCTGATTTTAAGGTGTTACTTAGGATTTTGCCTCGAAGGTGAGAAATCATATTTGTAAGTATAGAGTATAAAGTATGAAGTATGAAGGGGGGGGGAGGGCTTGCTATTGCAAATATTATTTGTTACAGTCTTGTCCTGTATACCTCTACTGTATACTTCATACTAAATAAACATATGCCAATTACATCATCAGCTAAAAAAGCTCTAAGAAATTCTGAAAAGAAGCGTGTTTTTAACTTGCGCCGAAAGAAGAATGTTGCCGACCTGATTAAGGAAGTTAAGGGTCTTGCAAAGGCAAATGATAAGAAAGGAGCAGAAAAGCTCATGCCTTCTATTTACAAAGCTTTAGATAAGGCCGCAAAGGGTAACACTATAAAAAAGAATACCGCTTCTCGAAAGAAGTCTCGCATATCGAAGTTGGTAAAGTCTATCTCTTAATTTAAAAAAACAAAACACCCTTCTTTAAAAAGAAGGGTGTTTTGTTTAGAAACCTAAATATTCCATAAGCTTATGAGCTAGGGGCTCGTGGTGCTCTTCCTCGGCTATTACTGTTTGAAGGACTCCGTGCACCTCTTCTGGATCAATGCCCACTAAAGGTATGATGATGTAGGGCATCACAACTTTTGTAGATTTTATAATAAGTTTTGGTTCGTCAAATTCGTGATGGTCTGCTACCCAAAATGATTCAAGATTGACGTATGGATACAGAGTTTTTTCTATGACGATTCCTTTTTTTGCTATTTCATAACTGATTAATCTTGGGGGGCGATAGGTGAAAAGAATTAAAGTGAAAACTCCTATTAGAGTAACTACTGCAAAAAGATAATCATCAAAGAGAATGGATAAAATAACTATAGAAAAAGTAATAATGGAGACGGCCCAATACCAGTCAGTTGTCCTTTCGTAGTGGTCATATTCGTGAGCTTGCCATTTAAGAGGTTCAAAGTGCATGTTTGTATTTTATCACCTTGGCACTTTGGCGCAATGGCCTTTCCTTTTCAACGTAGGCATTTTTTGTTATAGTCTTTTCACCACGGATGGGTGGCAGAGAGGTCTAATGCACTTGTCTTGAAAACAAGAGGGGTCGAAAGGCTCCCGTGAGTTCGAATCTCACCCCATCCGCCAAAACAAAAAAACGCCCGCAAGGGCGTTTTTTTGTTTTCTTTTTGGGCGGATGGGAGCAAGGTGCCTGCGCACCTTGCGTGTGAGATTCGAAAGGCGGAGCTATGTTTCTGGAGTACCAGAAACAGGCGAGCCGGGGTCGAGGAATTTTTGTTGCAACAAAAATATCCGTGACCGAATCTCACCCTGTTTTTAAATATAAAAAAATGCTTCAGCACCGCGTAAGCGAGCTGAAGCATTTTGACTTTTTACTTGGTTTCGATTTATTTTGGTTCTAGGTTTATTTTTACCTTTCCCATTCTCTCCTTCATCTGCCAAGAGGCGAGAGCCACTCCGAAGTGGAAGTGAAGGTCTTGCAACTCTTCGATTGGGTTAACCTCGATGATGAGGTGCACAACGCCGTGTACCTTTTCTTCTCGTGCCCTATATTTTCCTGGAGTGGCATAGACTGTTTTATCCAAGCGGTGGACGTCTTTCACTTGAACATCTTCGATTACCTCGATTTCAATCGGCCAATCCGAGGGCACTTTTGGCGTAATGAAGATAGCATTTGCCGGAGGTAAGGAAGGCGTTTCGCGTGTTGGAACTGATGGGTCTGGTTTGTCTTCTTCTTTGGCTCCCTGAGTCTGAGTCTTTGATTCTGGGGGCTTTGGGTCGGAGACGTGTTCCTCCCTCTTCTTTTTAGGCCTCTTTTTTTCTCTGGTACGAGGGTCTTCCTTGTACTCCGTCTCCAGCACTACACAGTGCAACATGTTCTCAGACTCCTCCTCATTAGGAAGTCTTTTTTCTACCTCGATGATTTCGAGGGAACGCCAGATTTCTTCCCATGTGGAAAGATTTTTTCTCAGGATTGCTCCTAAGTACACGTATCCAGCTTTTTCGCCTGCTGGCTGACCTTGGATGTAAGGCATATTATTTAGTGTCTTTAAAATTGCATTACATTGGACAGCATGATGCCGGTGATGGTGGTGATACTGTTGAGGTCAAAATGAGGATTGAAAACAAATCCTGACATTGCTGCCAAGACAGTACTGACAGCCTCATCGACCTCGGCTTTGGCGCCGGAATAAGAGAAGTAGATTTCTACATCGCCGTATCCTTCGAGTTTTTCGACGAAGGCGACGATGCATCCCCCGTAAAATTTCTTTTCGTCGTTGGCACTTTGCGAGGAGGCAAACTCTTTGATTCCTCGGAGGCGCCGATCGCGAGTTCTGTTGATCTTTTCGTTGACATAGAAAAGATTCAGGTGGAGGCCGCCCCCCGGCTGTCCCACAGTAGCAGCGGCATAATTGTTAACACTGCTGTCATTTTCGCAGAAGACTGCGACGGCAAGAACCCCACCAGTTCTCTTTTTCTCGTCCCTAATTTCTATGGAGATTTTGCTGACTTGTTCTGCCAACGCCTCGAGGTTGATTCTTCCGATAATTCTTCCGGCGTCGATTTTTTCTGGAATTGCCATGTTTAAGTTCCTTTCTGGTTTTTTTACCAAATAAATCTGAAAAGAGCGGCCCCAATCGCGAGGCCGCTCTTTTACAGAGTTTTTTCGGCGATTAGGTTATCGGCCGAACTATACAACATACTTAAAGCTATTAGCAAGTATTATTTTTCTTTCTCTAAGATAGGTTTTTCTTCTTTTGTTGAGAGAGGTTTACTACCACTTAAGAAGAAGATATAGATGATCTCCAAAATACCAACGCTATTTACAACAAGCATAACAATAAACCACCACTTTTCTTGGCGTTGGGCAGATTTCCACAGGGCTAGACCTTTCCAAACTAAGCTCCAAATAAGCACAAGAATTATAACTGGTGTAATGTGATAATTTAAATACATATCAATATCTTAACAAAGAAGCGCCTGTGCTACAATATATTTATGAGATTATTAGGGATTGATTATGGCAGTAAAAGAGTAGGGGTTTCTGTGGGAGACACCGAACATGGCATGGCCTTTCCTAAGGTTGTCTTAAAAAATGGTCAGGATTTGGTATCTGACATATTAAAGATTATAAAGGATGAGGGGATTGAAGGGGTAATAGTAGGAGAATCTAAGAACTTTAAAAACGAAGACAACAAAATAATGAAAGACATTCTTGTTTTTAAAGGGAAATTAGAGGAAGCAATTGGTAAGGTTGTTACACTTCATCCAGAGTTTATGACTTCGGCTGAAGCGGTTCAACTCCAAGGGGAAAATGATATGTTGGATGCTTCTGCTGCTGCACTTATTTTAAAAAGTTATATTAATAAAACAAAAAATTAATGACAATGATTACCTACGAGGACTTTAAAAAAGTTGAGATAAAGATTGGTAAGATTCTTTCGGTTGAAAAAATTCCAGATACAGACAAGCTTTTAAAGCTTTCTGTTGATTTTGCTGAAAAAGATGAAGCTGGTGTGCCCAAGCCAAGGCAGATTGTTTCTGGAATCTCCATGTATTTTCCAGATGAGCAGGTTTTAGTAGGGGAGAAATGCTTCTTTGTTACTAATCTAGAGCCACGTACTATTCGTGGATTTGAAAGTAATGGAATGCTTTTTGCTGCTGGTGGTCATGATGGGGTTCCGTTTTCTTTTATTAGGGCAAACTCAGAAATTCCTGAAGGAACACTGGCTAACTAATTTAATATAGAGGCAGTTATAGTGTTATAATAATTGCATGGTAAAAAGTTTCTTTGATTATTTTCCACCCCCTCGATTTCTCGACATGCCATTTTTCGGCCTTGATATTTCTCCCCGGGCTGTTCGAGTGGTTGATCTCCATCGAGAATTAGGAGCCCTTCATCTCGGAAGGTTTGGTGAAAGAAAATTAGTAGAGTTAGTTTCTCCTGAGACAATCACCAAAAATTCAGAATTAAAAAAAGTTTTACAGTCACTGAAGAGAGAGTTTAATCTTAAATTTATAAAAGCTTCTTTGCCTGAAAGTGCGGCGTATCTCTTTAAAACAGAAGTTGATGCGAAATTAACAAATGATGAGATTGTGTCTGAGATAGAGATTCATCTTGAAGAGAATGTACCTCTTAGCGGAGAGGAGGCTGTATTTGATTATCATATTATAAAAAGATCTTCGACAAAAATAGAATTAACCGTCACTGTTTTGCCCAAGGCTATTATTGATAATTACGCAAATCTTTTTAATGAGTGTGATTTAACCGTGCTTTCTTTTATGTTTCAACCGACCGCAATTTCTAGGGCTGTAATTCCTAAAAAGGATAAAGGGACCTATATTGTTGTGAATTTGGCTGAGACTGAGTCCGGTATCTTTGTTGTGGGAGATGGGGCCGTGCAGTTTACTTCTACAGTATCTATTGGTTCAGAAAATTTGACTGCCGCCATTATAAAGCAATTTTCGGTTTCTCCCGAAGAGGCTGAAAAAATTAAAAGGGAGAAGGGGCTTATTAAAAAACCAGATACTAATGAACTATATTTAGCCTTGGCCAACGCGGTTTCGGTTTTACGCGACGAGATAGAAAGAGTCTTTATTTATTGGCAATCTCATAAGGAAAAACAAGGTCAAGCCGGTGAGAGAATAGAGAAAATTATTTTGGTCGGTAGGGATGCCGTTATGACTGGGTTGAAGGATCATCTAACCTTGAGTCTAAAAGTGCCAGTAGAAATTGGTAATGTCTGGAGCAACGCATTTTCTTTTGATGTAGAAATTCCAGCAATCAATAAAGATGATTCACTTGATTATGCCTCAGCTATAGGTCTTTGTTTGCCTAAATAATAAAAATGTTTACTTTATTAACCACAGAACGTAGAAAAGCTTTAAAGCAGGAATACAAGAAAAGATTCTTTGTGATATTTTTTTCTTTGGTATCTTGCTCGATTTTTATTACGGCAGTTTTTCTTCTTCCTTCTATTGTGATATCTAAGGTAAAACAAAAAGAAGAAGAAGTAACTCTAAGTTCAGTGACCTCCTCTGGATCGGTGTCTTTTAGGGGGGTTTTACTCGACCAGTCAAAAAAGGTGAGCCAAGAAATAATGGTTTTGAAGACTCCTGATTTAAAACCTTCGGAAAGTATTTCTGAGGTTTTGAAGTCTCAGGATTCCACCATTAAAATAAAAAGTTTTCAGTATCAGTATAGTTCGGTGTACAGCACTTTGATTATTGCTGGGGTGGCCGATAGTAGGAATGATCTCATACGTTTTTCTAAATTATTGCAAGCAGATTCGAAATTTTCTGGGGCAGAATTTCCAATATCGAATCTCTCGGTCGAAAATAATATAGACTTTACTATTAAGATTACTGGTAAATTTTAATCATTATGAAGCAAAGAACAACCACAATTCTTTATGTAAGTGCATTCGTAGCATTCGCTTTGGTTCTTTCTTATGGAGTTGCTTACTCAAACTTTCTTAATATCAATTCAACAGTGATCTCGACAGATGCCTCCCTCCGCGATGCCATGTCGGCCAAAGATAAGTTAATCTCTCTCCAGAAAACTATTTCAGGGTCGAAAGCAGATATTCAAAAGATAAATGGTATGTTTGTAAGTAATGATGGTGTAGCCGGTTTTCTTCAGCAAGTAGAATCGCTAGCTAATACATCTGGCCTTTCTCATTCATTGTCACCGGATATTCAACAAGACGGAGATCTATCTCCCTATCAACAAGAACTTTTAAAGGTTACTCTAACAACAACAGGGAGTTGGGTAGGGACTCTGAGGTTCTTAAACTTGCTAGAGAATTTGCCATATAAAATTGCTTTTACTTCCATTTCTATACAGGCTGGTGATAAAACAAAAAATGGTAATGCTGTTTGGACGTCGAACTTTCAATTTACTGTAGTTAAAAATAAATAACATGAAACTGGTACCAGAAAAAAAATTAGTCACTGTTACTTTTGATAGCTGGAGAGATTGGAAAAGGCTTTTCTTTTTATTTATTATATTGACCTGTATTGGTCTTTTGTGGAGCGCTTATGTTTATTGGTGGGTTGAAAGTGGTACAGCTTTCTATTCTGATGTTGCTCCTGCCTCCTCAACTACAGTATTGCCTGCTAATGATATGAAGATGGTTGAGGATAGGTATGATGCCAAAGCAAAAGCTTTTGAGGTTTATTCCGCCTCCGCTTCCTCGACCGTTGTTGACCCTTCCTTATAATATTGATATTGTGTGCCTATCGTTTTTTCGCGCTCTCATCGTTCAATGGATAGGACATAACTTTGCGGAAGTTAAAATGTAGGTTCGATTCCTACTGAGAGCACCAACAAAAAATATCTGTGATATTTTTTGTTGGTGCTCGAAAGGAGTCAATTTATTGACTCCGTGTAGGAATCGAAAAGTCTGAGTATATCGCACAGAGCGAAGCGAGTACGATACGAAGACTGTACAGTCCCCGTAGGGGAAGATTCCTATTGTAAGTAGAAAAGCCCCCGTAGTTCAATGGATAGAACAGCGGACTTCTAAGCCGTCGATGTAGGTTCGATTCCTACCAGGGGCACCAAGTTGATAATTCTTTAATTTCCGATATACTGCTTTCTGCTGGGGGTTAGTGATGTTTAAGCCAACACATACTGCGCGATTAGCTCAGTTGGTAGAGCAACTCATTTACACTGAGAAGGTCGGGGGTTCAAGTCCCTCATCGCGCACCAAATAGTTTTTCTACTATTATTGCTAAATGTACAAACTACAATCACAAGAAGTTTATTCTGAAGACGAGAGAATTAGAAATATGATAAAGGAGGTAGAAAGCTCCCTTTTTTCTTCAATTGAGGATTTGTTAAAAAGCCAAAGAAATAATATAGGTAGTGGAAATACTGCTGAAGTTCATCACCACGATACAAATCCTGGAATATGCATGAAGATTATATCGGAGCAGGTTTTGCTAGATCGTTTTGATGGTGTTCTACCTCCTTTTAATTCTCTTTCAGTGGAGATAGATTTTATGAATAGGGCAGCGGAACATAGTGGTATTGTAAAAACCCCGCAAGCTTACGGCCACGATATATTTGAGGATGAGGAAGGTAATAAAGTACACGTTTTATTCATGGAAAGGTTGAATGCTGTTTCAATCAGAGATATTCATAATAATCTTGCTTCTTTACCTAAGAATTTCGATATGGAGCTTTTTTTTGCTGAATTACAAAAATTTTTAGAAAACCTTAATGAAGCCCATGTTTATCACGGTGATATAGCAGAGGGGAATATTATGATAGACCTTGAGACTGGTCATCCTAGACTCATTGATTTTGGTAAATCAAAGTTAGTTTTTTCTTCCGAGAAGCCTGAACACTCAGATATATCTGATCTTAAAAGAGTAAGGAGGCTATTAGAAAATAAGGTTAATAGCTTGACAAATAGTGGAAAATAGTATATTATCTAAACGAATGAAAATAAGTGAACCTTTGAAAGGAAGAGCGTTGGTCTCAGCAGAAAAACTCGTCAGCAGTGGCGATAATTTTGTTGAGGTTGCCGATTCTCAGGGAATGCTCTTAATCAAGGGTGATACTCCTGAGCTGGAAAACCGCAGAGCGACCAATGGCGTTATTCTTTCAACATTGAACTACAGAGGCCAGGAATTTTTTCTCTGCGCCTCTTAATATTGGCGTCACTTCTCGTCTCGTACGGGAAGTGACGCTTTTTATATGAAAATAGAAATTTTATTTGAATCACCAGATTTTATTATTATAAACAAGCCCGCAGGCTTGGTTGTTCATGCTGATGGAAGGACAAAGGAGAAGACTTTGGCAGATTGGATTTTGGAGAAATATCCTGACATGAAAGATGTCGGTGAGCCAATCATGCTTCCTAGTGGTAATGCTATCTATCGTCCAGGGATTGTTCATCGTTTGGATCGTGATACTTCTGGAGTGATGGTGCTGGCTAAAAAACAATCTTCTTTTGAATATATGAAAGATCTTTTTCAAAATCGAGAGGTTCATAAAAAATATCACGCTTTTGTTTATGGGATAGTAAAAGCCGATGACGCTACAATTGATCGACCGATTGCTAGAAGTCGAAAAGATTTTCGTAAATGGTCTGCTCAGCGTGGGGCTAGGGGAGATGCCAAAGAAGCGGTGACTTACTATAGGGTCCTGTCTCGTCTAGAGGATGTTGGAGCTACTTTGGTTGAAGCTGAACCAAAGACGGGTAGAACACACCAAATTCGTGTACATTTTAAGGCCATTAATCATCCTGTGGTGTGCGACAGCTTGTATGCTCCAAAAGGTAAGCCTCTTCTTGGTTTCGAGAGACTTGCTCTCCATTCTCGTTCAATTGAGTTTGTTGATAGAAAAGGCAAGCAAATCAAGGTTGAGGCTCCATACCCTAAGGATTTCAAGGAGGCCATCGCTTCATTTGCCTAAAATTTCGGCCTGTGTTACATTATGTCTCTAAATATGAAAACAGCTACAGCAAAAGCAACAGCGGTCAATCTTGAGGAGCGAAAAGCTCTTGATCTTCGTGCTGGAGATACCGTTAAAGTAAGCCAAAAAATTCAGGAAAAAGGCAAGACTCGCTTGCAGGTTTTTGAAGGTCTAGTACTGGCAAGAAAGCATGGAACTGAAGCCGGAGGTACTTTTACCGTTCGAAAGGTTTCTGCTGGATATGGTATTGAGAGAATTTTCCCTCTTTATTCACCTCTTATCGATAAGATTGAAATTATTCGTCGAGCAAAGGTAAGACGATCAAAGCTTTACTACATTCGAACAAAGGCCGCTAAGGAAATCAACCGTCAGATGCGAAACACTCGAGTTGTTACAAAGGCAGAAGATGTAGAGGTTGTTGCGAAAGAGATTGTTGAAGAAAAAGCTTAAGTTTCTCTAAATAATAAAATTGAAAAGCACCGGCGCAAAAATTTGCGCCGGTGCTTTCTTTTCGCTTCCTGTTTTCCTTTTTTCTTCATAAAAATTTCATCTTGATTTTATATTATGGAATAATGGGAAAAAGAGGCCCAAAACCTAGAGGTAAAATTAAGACTGAATGGTCTTCAAAATTAGCTTATGCTATTGGACTAATCGCAACCGATGGTTGCCTGTATAAAAATAGTAGTTGTATTAATTTGACCTCTAAAGATTTAGAACAAATTGAAAATTTTAAGCTGTGCTTAGGTCTTACTTGTGTGGTTAGTAAGAAAACTGGTGGAGCTACAACAAGTAAGAAATATTTTGTAATTCAGCCCAAAGACGTCTTGTTTTATAAATTTTTATTGGAAATTGGTCTAACCCCAAACAAATCTACGACATTAGGAGTTTTAAAAATACCTGATGAGTATTTCTTTGATTTTCTTAGAGGTTGTTTTGACGGTGATGGTTGCACTTATTCTTACTGGGATAAAAGGTGGAGGTCGAGTTTTATGTTCTATACTGAATTTGTTTCAGCAAGTCCAAGATTTATAAATTGGGTTAGATCAAAAATCGAACAATTGGCGAAAATATCTGGACATATTACAGAGACAAAGAAAAATAACCCATGCTATCAATTAAAGTATGCAAAGGTAGAATCCCTAGTACTTTTACGGTCTATGTACTACAAGAAAAGTGTCTTATGTCTTTCTCGTAAAAAGTTGAAAATCCAGGAAGCTTTAGGCATAATAGGCGAGCAGTTATTTGTTTAATGCGCGAGTGCTGTAACTTAGTAGCCAGGCACGCTTGAGGTGCGTGTGTCGTAAGACGTGGAGGTGCAAGTCCTCTCTCGCGCACCGTATAATCTGTTATTATATATGGGTATGAAATCTAAAAGTTCAGATTCTATTTGGCCAGCTTTTGTTATCCCTCTTTTGATTATTGCTGGTCTAGTTTATTACATTCAATATTCACCAGCTCATAAACAGTCGCTAATTACTCCGAGTGCTACTTCATCAGTGACCACCACCCTTAATAGTCAGATAACTATTACCGCTGGAAAAATTACAGAGTCTGATAAATCAATACCTTGTGATATTGCCGCGGCCTATCCGATAATAAAAGGTTTAGATATACCCACTCGTCCAATTGAGAATACAATCAACCAGAGTTTATATCAGGTTGTCTCTAAAGATGTAGATGAATTTAAGTCTAGTTTGGCTAGCTCGAGCTCCTATCCTGTGGGTGCACCTCCAGCTCAAAATACGCTATCTATCAATTATTCTTCTTCGACCCCGTCAAATTTCGGTAATATCGTGAGTTTCACAATTTCTCAAGAATTATATTCAGCTCCCGCTGCTCATCCAGAACATCAAGTTGACTCTTTTACCTACGATTTGGCTAGCGGTAGACAGATTTATTTGAATGATCTCTTTAAGGGAGCTTATCTGAAGGCTATATCAGCTTATGCATCTTCAACCCTTCAAACTTCTTTAGGTGATTACGCTAACGCAGATATGATTAATCAGGGTACAACGCCGACAGCGGATAGCTTCAAAGTGTTTATCCCAAAGAACGATGGTCTTCATGTTATTTTTAATGAATATCAGGTAGCGCCATATGTGGTGGGGGAGCCAGAGGTAGTTGTTCCTTGGAGCATTCTTAAGCCTTTCTTCTTGAAAGAAAATCTGATATAAAGATGAGACTGTTTCACTGAGGCGAAACAGTCTTACAGCATGGTGCCTATAGTTTAGTGGTAAAACTCAAGTTTGTGGAACTTGTATCGAGAGTCCGATTCTCTCTAGGCACCCCAAGAAATTAACACTCGAGAAGGGTCTCCCAAAGGATTTATTTTAACTCTGGTATAATCAATATATGGAAACATCAGAAGCCGACAAAAAAGAAAACATTGATAGGCTTATTAAGCGTGCCGACATCTCAGATTTACAGGCAATTCAGAAATTGAACGCTGAGCTTTGTGAGAAAGAAAATCGTGAATTTGATGAGACAATTAATCCAGAATTTCCCTTTTCCAAAGGAGGGGAAGAATATTTTCGGGCGCGGATAGAAAGAGAAGACGGTTTTGTTCTTGTGATTAAGGAGGGTGAAAATGCGGTAGGGTATCTTGTGGGCGGAATAGTGGAACCTGAGGACTATCGTTCAATTATAAAAATGGCAGAGTTGGAAAATATGTATGTGCAAGAAAATTTGAGGGGCCAAGGTCTTGGCGGCAAGTTGGTGGATCAATTTGAGTCGTGGTGTAAAGGAAAAGGAGTAACGAGAATTCGTGTTATTGCTTCTGCTGGTAATAGTGATGCAATAAAATTTTATGAAGCGCATGGTTCTAAAAAAGTTAGTATTACTTTAGAAAAAGACCTTGGTTAATTAATTTATGAAGCCAAGTCTTACAAAATTAATCTATAGGTACGTTGGTGTTATAGGTGTTTTGGTTATTCTTACAATTATAGCTAGTGCTTTGAGTGTAGCTGTTCCTAAGATTATTTCGGTTGCTATTGATACTTATACAGGGGGTAGTTTTTCTATCAAAGTATTAGTGATGGAGTTTTCTGTTGTAGCTTTTTTAATTTTCATATTTACATATCTTCAAAATATTGCTCAGGTGTATGCGGGGGAGAGGGTGGCGCGTGATCTGCGTAATGAAATTTCCGCAAAAATATCGGTACAGCCGTATGCTTATATTGAGAGTGTTACTCCGGCCAAACTTTTAACTAACCTTACTTCAGATGTCGATGCTGTGAAGATGTTCATTTCGACAGCTATCTCTTCAATTATTTCGTCAGTATTTTTGATTTTGGCCACATCGGTACTTCTTCTCACTATTAATTGGAGACTTGCCTTAGCTGTTCTAGCCGTCGTGCCAATTATTGGTGCAACATTCTTTTTTATATTGAGTAAAGTTAGAAAGTTATTCACAAAATCACAAGAAGCAATAGATTGGCTAAATAAAGTGATCAGTGAAAGTATCTTAGGGGCAGCATTAATTAGGCTTCTTAATTCAGAAGATTCAGAGTACAAGAAATTTCTCGGGGCTAACACTGAGGCCAAAAAAATCAGTCTTCAGATTCTGGGCCTTTTTGCCAGCCTCATACCAGTAATAACCTTTTTCACCAATCTTGCTACATTAGCTATTATTCTTTTGGGTGGGCACTTTGTAATTCAGGGTACGATGTCGCTCGGTAATTTTACGGCATTTAATAGCTATCTCGCTATTTTAATTTTTCCAATGCTTATCATTGGTTTTATGAGTAATGTGATTGCCCAGGCGCAAGCTTCCTACGGACGTATTTTCCAAGTACTCCAAGCTCCAATTGAAAAGAAAACTGGAGGCTTAAAGTCGGTTATTCGGGGAGATATAGAAGCGAAGGACGTATCTGTAAATTTTGGAGGAAAATCAATCCTAAAGAATATTTCCTTTTCAATCAAAGAGGGAAGCAGGACGGCTATTATTGGTCCGACCGCTGCAGGCAAGACACAACTTTTGTACTTATTAATAGGTCTTCTTTCTCCAACATCTGGGGAGATACATTTTGATGGTAGAGTAATTGATGATTATGATAAAGAAAATTTACATAGCCAAGTAGGTTTTGTATTCCAGGACAGCGTGATGTTTAATCTTAGTTTGCGGGAGAATATAGCTTTTAGTAATACGGCAAAAGATGAAAATATCGAAAAGGCAATAGAAACATCGGAGCTTAAAGATTACATTGATACTTTGCCTCAAAAATTAGATAGTATTGTATCGGAGCGTGGCACTAGTCTATCTGGCGGACAAAAACAGCGTATCATGCTGGCCCGCGCACTAGCTCTTAATCCAAAAGTCTTATTACTTGATGATTTCACCGCTAGGGTTGATAGTAATACCGAAGGTAAAATTTTAAAAAATCTAACAGAAAATTATCCTGAGTTAACTCTTATTTCGGTTACTCAAAAAATTTCTTCCATTGAACACTATGATCAAATAATACTTTTGATGGAAGGGGAATTGTTGGCCAAAGGAACTCACAAAGAGTTAATGAAAACTTCTCCTGAATACGTTCAAATTTATCAATCACAAAGAAGTACCAATCAATATGAATTACTCTCTAACTAAGACAGATATTGAAAAGGAAAAAGGGAAGGGTGTCTTAAAGACTGCGTGGCTTCGACTCGTACCTCTTTTGGTTGAGGAGAAACGAGCTGTGACGATCGCAATAATTGCTATACTGGTGAGTTCATCAGCCACTCTCGTGGTCCCATTAATTATTGCGCATATTGTTGATGTCTATCTGGTTACTAAAAATTTCCAAGGAGTGGTTATGTATTCCGAATTGTTGGCCGGCATTTTTGTTTTGGGACTTATAACGAGTTACTTGCAAGTTAAAACTATGGGAGGGGTAGGAAGACGATTACTTTTTAATTTGCGTAATAAAATATTTAATAAGCTTCAAGAACTACCGGTAGCTTTTTTCAATCAGAATAAAGCGGGGGATCTTATTTCTCGCATTAACAATGATACAGATAAACTCAACCAATTTTTTGCACAAGCATTGATGCAATTTCTAAGCAACATTATCTTGATTATCGGCACGGGAGTCTTTTTGTTGGTTATCGATTTCAAGCTTGGTCTTGTAGCCCTTGTTCCTGCTATTGTGGCATTGATTTTGACACAGATTCTTTCTCCTTGGGTTAAGCGGGCTAGTCTAAAGAGTCTTCGAACTCTAGGATCAATGAGTGGAGAAATTCAGGAAAGCATTAATAACTTCAAAGTTATTGTGGCGTTTAATAGGTTAGATTATTTTAGAAACAAATTTAAAGAATCTAATGAGGCAAACTATTCAGCTTCTGTCTCTGCTGGCATCGCTGGAAATATTTTTAATCCAATATATGTTTTAGCTTCTTCTTTGGCACAGCTTGTTGTGCTAGTTTTTGGAATATATTTCATATCGGATGGGCATTTCACTGTTGGGCTGCTCATCGGTTTTTTGCTCTATGTAAACAGTTTTTATAATCCATTAAGACAGCTTGCTTCTGTTTGGTCTTCCTTGCAATTAGCTCTTGCCGGGCTAGATCGTATCTCTGAAGTTTTGGCACTTGAGTCAGATATTAAGATAGTCACCTCGGTATCTGCTCCAGATGGTGTTGGTGTAATGGAATTTAGGAATGTCTTTTTTCGTTACGATGACGGCGTAGAGGATGTTTTGAGGAATCTGAATTTTGTTTTGGAAAAAGGAAAAACTTATGCTCTGGTCGGCCCGACTGGTGGAGGAAAGACTACCACCGCTTCTCTGATGGCGCGCCTGTATGATCCGAGCAAGGGGACAGTATATCTAGAAGGAAAAGATTTGAGATCATATAGCGCAAAAGAGCGTGTAAAAAAGATCGGGTTTATTCTTCAAGAGCCTTTCCTTTTTACTGGTACGATTCGTGAGAATATCCTTTATGGGAATGAAGAATATCAAGGACACTCCAATGAAGAATTGGTAAAAGTACTAGACGAAGCAAATCTTACAGGGTTACTCTCGCGATTCTCTGATGGTCTTGATACCAAAATTTCTCAAGGCACAGACGCTATTAGCTTAGGGCAAAAACAGCTGATTGCTTTTATCAGAGCAACTCTTCGTGACCCAGATATCTTGATTTTGGATGAAGCCACTGCGAATATTGATACTGTTACCGAACAATTGTTGGAAGAAATTATTAAAAAATTGCCAGAAAAAACCACAAAAGTCATTATTGCCCATCGTCTTAATACGATCGAAAATGCCGATGATATTTTCTTTGTGAATTCTGGTAAAGTTGCTGAAGCTGGGTCTATGCAGCGCGCAATGGAGATGCTACTTCACGACAAAAGACAGAGTTAAAAAACTATTTAGTTTTTTGATTATTGCGTGGTAATCTTTCAGTATGAAAATAATAAAATATACAGATAAAAATTACTCATCTCTTCTGAGTGAATTGGATCGCAGATCAGCCCCATCTCTAGAGGTTGAACATTCCGTAAAAGATATTATTAAAAGTGTTCGCGAAGGAGGAGACGCCGCCCTTATCGAATTAACTGTGAAATATGGTGGTCCTCAATTGAAAGCTTCAGATCTTCTAGAGGTTCGTAAGCCAAAAGTGGATAAGTTAGTAAATGCAGCTCTCAAGGCTTCTTATACTAATGTTCACAATTTTGCATTAAAAAGTTTGAGAAAAGATTGGAAGATGAAAAACAAAGAAGGGGCTACGGTAGGAGAAAGATTTGATCCTTTTCAACGTGTGGGTATCTATGTGCCAGGTGGAACAGCCCCTCTGGTTTCTAGTGCGATTATGACTGTTACGCTAGCAAAAACAGCCGGCGTCCCAGAAATTGTTGTTACTACACCAGCTGATGTTTCCGGCAAAATAGACGACAATCTTTTATACGCTTTGCGTTTTGCCGGAGCAACTGAAATATACAAAGTAGGAGGGGCTCAGGCTATTGCCGCTCTTACTTATGGGACAAAAACGATCAGACCTGTTCAAAAGATTTTTGGCCCAGGAAATGAATATGTCGTCGAAGCGAAGAGGCAGGTTTTTGGATCAGTCTCTGTGGATTTGTTGCCTGGTCCAAGCGAAATAATGGTTATTGCAGATAAAACAGCAAATTCATCATGGATTGCTTCGGATCTTCTTGCCCAAGCCGAGCACGGAAAACACAGCAAAATTATTTTGGTGACTGACTCAGAGAAGCTTCTTGTTGGAGTCCAAAATGATATCAATATACAACTTGGTAATTTAAAAAGACAAAACTTTTTAGATGAAGTGTTGAAGAGTAATTTTGAAATAGTTTTGGTTGAGTCAATTTCTGATGCTATAAACATTGCTAATAATTATGCCCCAGAACACGTTTCGATTGCTGCAAAAAATGAAGAAAAATTAGCTAAAAATATAATGACTGCTGGAGCGATATTTATTGGTTCTTATTCTGCTGTGGTAGCAGGTGATTTTCTTGCTGGCCCTAGTCACACCTTGCCGACTGGTGGTGCAGGAAAATCTTTTTCAGGTCTTACTGTAGATATGTTCCAACGACGCACTAGTATTATTAAGTTTGATAAAAAGACAATAAAAAAATCAGTACCAGTAATTAAAATATTTAGCGATATAGAGGGTTTGGATGCTCATGGTGAATCAGGGAGGGTGAGGGGTGAGTAGTAGTATGATATAGTTTTGGTATATGAAAAATCACAAACGCGGTTTCCTTGGTATTGCCACATTAATTGTCATTGCCTTAGTGTTAATTGGAGGAGGGACGTACCTTGCTCTTAGGGGTAAAAACCAAAACCATACCAACACAGCAACTTCTAGTACAGATTACCAACAAGCGAACCCTATAAGCACTGCTACTATAAATAATACGGAGAGCCCTAAATTTTCTCCAAAATTTGAAATTAGTTCTGTTAGTCCAAGCGTTGTAATAGTTGGAGGAGGAATTTCAATTCAAGGAAAAGGTTTTAGCAGTACATCTAAGCTTAATTTTTACAATAAAAGTCTTTTGAAAGATGGTGGAATCGTCGGCTATTTGACTAATCCTGAATATGTATCATCTGATGGTACAGAGATAAGATTTGTTGTAAACAATGATTTTTTTATCCATGGTCTACAATCTACTGCAGGTGCTTATCAGGTCACGGTGTCGGACGCGGACGTTTCAAGTAATCTAGTTAACCTTACTGTTGTTGCCCCTACCTCGGCGCAAAATAGTGCCACCAAATATACTGATCCTACCTATGGTTTCGTTTTATATTATCCTTCGGCTTGGACACTTGTTTCAAAAGGGGAGAATAAAGATATCGGAATAATTAATTTTGATAACATTGGTCCTGACGGCGGAAATTCAATTGATGTGACTGTACAAGATGGAAACAAAGTTACTACTACAGATAATAAATTTGGAGAAGTGAGTTATTTTTATGACACACATGAGGGAGAGTGGATGACCATTGGTAATGATGGTGTGACAAAGCCCGCTAAAATCTCATATTACACAGTTTCAGGTTTACCAGTTTTTATGGGGACCAATCGTTGGAAAACAACTATTGTTGCACTCTCGACTACTAAATTCCTAGTAATTCATATTACAGGTTCTGGCTGGACAGCTGTTGTAGATCCTCTTACGAAAACAGTACTTAATGTTGGGCAAGATATTGATCTAACAAAGATGGGTGCTGTAATCAGGGAGGAGTTGACTGCTTCGGTCAATCAATAATTTTGTTAAGAACTCCTCAGTATAAAATGCTTTGTCTTTGGGGTGGGTTAAAATTGTCGTTACTAAATTTTTGTTTACCCATTTTATTTCTGATGTTATGTCATCTTCAGTGAAGACCTCTTCTTGTGAAGTCTTAAAAACAAAAAGGGTAATTTTTTTGTTTACTACTTCGATACCATTTGGCGTATAGACGTCAGAGGTTCTTACATAGCTTTCTAATTCTTTTTCTAAAATTAAGTCTTTTATTCCAGTCTCTTCCAAGATTTCTCTCTTGGCTGCTTCGAGAGGCGTTTCGTCTTTTTCTAAGTGGCCTTTTGGGAATGACCACGATACACTTCCTTGTTTTACTAAGACTATTTCATTTTTTTGATTAATTATAATTCCTCCCGCACTGTGTCTTGTGAAAGTTTTGTTTTGAGTCGTCTGCATTGTTGATTGAAAAAATTAGAGTAAGGACTGTGCATTATACAGACATAAAAAAAATTTGTAAGGGGAGTTTATCCACACTTTGTTTGTGATAAAATATATTCATGATTCATATTTTAAATAGAGATGTTTATAAGGATGGGGAAAAGGTTGGTTGGGTGGAAGGAGGCCACATTTTTGAAAGTAGTGGCAAAAAGATCGGTTATATTTCTGGTAACGATATTTTTTCTTATTCTGGAAATAAAGTCGCTTATTTAAAAGGGACAGCTCTTAATAGGGTGGGGCACTCGATTGTTGTCCACACAGACGAGATAAATAAAGAGGTGACCAAGGGTGATTTTTCAGACCTTGAGAGAGCGGCTGTCTTTACTCTGTTTTCCTAGCGACGATCGCTGAATGTATTTCTGACGTGAGATCGTTGTTTATTTTGATTAACTCGTGCACTTCATCTTGAATTTTTAGCAAAGCCTCAGCATCTTTGTATGTCTGCAATGCTTGTTTGTCGGAAGCGGCCGCAGCAACCTTCTGTCCTACCATGATAACTGATAGAAGCACTAATTGTAGAAAGGTCTGAGCTAGCCAAGAAATAGAGGTGGCTATGCCGCCGTGAATAGCCTCAGGGAGGCTGATAAGAGCTATGATGGCAAAGATATAAGCGCACCACATTGTACCAACCGCAGCAGTTATTTTTGTTGCCAAAAAGCCGTTAAAACCTATGTGTTCATGTTTTGTTAGGTGGGGTCCGACTTTTGAACGTTCCTCGATACGAGGGTGGGGGATGTGTTGTTTTGTCATACAATAATTATATATGGTTAGTTCTATAATCGGAAGCTCGTAAGAGTGAGTAGAATCCCTTGACATAGCCATATTTTTATGCTAGCATCCGCACCAAACCTGTTTAGGTAAAACAGACTGTTCGTTGAAATTACGAACGCAACAAAAACAAAAGGAGAAACAGACTATGCCAACAAAAGCGGCACCAACTACCAGTACACCACCCGACAGTGGCGATGTTTTCGCCCGTCTTCGTCAACAAACTGATGTGGCCCTTGGCCGCGTTCAGGAGGATCGGACAACGACCCAGGAGGTTATTACCGAAATCAACACTCTTGAAGCCCAGATGTCTGAGGCTTCGAAGGTGACAGATGACACAGCCCGTGCTGCAAAAATTCGCGCTCTGACCGAGACGACACAGCAACGCGCAGCTCATATTCAGACCGAACGCCAAAACCTCGCAAGAGCCGTTGCCGGCGTTGAGGCCATGATGAGTGGAATGAGTGCAGAGTTTCAAAAACTCACTCAAGTCACACCCGAGCAGACTGCTCGAATCGAAGCTGCCAAACAGGCCATTGTGGATGCGGAAGACGCTGTCACTACGGCGGAGAATACATCCAACATCAGATATCTTCTTTCCGGAGGCAAAGTCAAAGCGGTGAAAGCCGCTAAGGCTTTGTTGAAGGAGGCTCAAGACCGCTTGCCGATTGTAAAATCGCAGGTGGACGAAGAAGTTCGCGATCGCCTCATGAACGCTAATTTCGAGATGCTCTTTGCTGAGCTTTCGAATCGCTCAATGGGGACGGCCGCGATCTTGCGCGAAGATGTCAAAGAGGCGGGCGCCAAGATTGAAATCGTGGAAGCCCGTCTCAAGACGTGTTTGGAAGAGCGTCAAATTGCTACGGAAGCGTTGCAAGAGCTCCGCCAGAAGGTCGAAGAGCAGGAGGCAATCCTCAAGCAAGAGGAAGCCCACCTTGTTGACTTTGTTTCGGGTACGGCAGATTACTCCACACAGGACTCCAAGATCAAAACGATGCGTTCCGACATCCAAAGGCTTATTAGTCTCCGCCAGGAGGCGACGGCAGCCTTTGAGGTCAAGGAAAAAGCGGTTGAATACCACGAGGCGAGTCTGAAAGGACTCGAACAGTTGCGGGGAAATCTCCGCACCTGGATTACGAAGCTTGAGCTGGAAACGGCCGAGCAGAATATTCTCTTCAGTGTTCGTCTGACCACCATGAAGTTGCATGCCGACGAAGACGCCGGCACTCGGATTGATGGAATGAACCGTGAAGCGCAGATTGGGAGCTTGGAAGACATCATCAAGATCGCTCGGATTTCCGGCGATCGTGCTGTCGCCATGTTTAAAGGGCATCCGGAAACCATGCAACGCATTTCGGCTCTCAAAGCGGCTCAGGCCGAAGACATTGCCAAATTGCGGAAGGAATTCGCCGACATCTACGCTGACTTGGAGGCCAAGCACGGGATTGCTTTCGGGGCGGACAGCTCGTTCACCTACGATGGTCTCGTGTCCCAGCCAACCGGAGAGCCGGCAGCGGCCTAGGCATTAGCACACAGCCTACGAGAGGGGGAGGAGGACACAAAACCTCCTTCCCCTTTTTTTCTGAAACGATAAACGAAAGGAAAATGAAAAACTATGCCAGACACAATGGAAAAAGAGGCTGAAGCCATGATGCTTCCCCAAGACGGGGACTATAGGCGTTACTTCAGTCTCCTTGAGCGAACTTTTGCTTACCTTCGTCGGTGGCAAGATTCTCGTATCAAGAATCAAGACCTTGAGCAACTTGCCATCTATGACATGTTTGCTCGGATCCTCTACACTATCCAAGCTCTTGAGATGAAATATTCTCATTCTCTTGGTAAAAAGATGATCCTTGATCTTCACTCGTCGGGATTTCCTCATGCTGTCAGTATCATTGAAATGATGGCGGACATGAAGGCAACGCAACGCGTTGGCCCTGTCGCAAAAGAAGAGACAATACGTAATCAAATGCTTGATCACATGTTTACTGAACACAAAAGGCCAGATGAGCTCATTGCTCTGATGGCTGACGTGAAGTATCACGAGATGCTTGATCCTAAAAAGATCATTCAGCAATTCACTCCCGGGGGGCTTGTCCTTCTCGGAAAAGAATCAGGTGTTCGACACTACTTGTTCTCTTGGCTTTGCTACGATCCTGAATCGAACATTCCTCATGTCCACGTCATGCTCTTTGAGCAAGACGAGGAAGTGGAGTTTCTCGAAGAAGACTCGAGTACTTATGCAGAATTTATGAAGGCGGTAAAAGCCTTCGGTTCGCATGTGCCAAAACAGATCAATCTTGTTCTGTCCGATCTCGATCGGACAATCAACTGGATTCATCCGAAAATGTTGGAGCGATGGAAGATCGGGCCAATCTTGTCTGAGTTTTCTGCTGATGCGGAAACGAAGCAGCCGCTTTTAGTACCACTTCGGCAATGGGGTAGTCTTGAGGATTTCATCCTCTTGATCAAGGTTGAACTTTGCAATTCAATCTCGGAAAAACAAATCAGCGAAGGGTGGTTGGAATCAGTGCTTGGTTCGAAAGTTCGTCAGATTTTTGGAGTAAATCAGGTTGATCCTGACTGCTTCGAATCGGGCGCGACGAGTATTACTCGGTACATGATTCTTCCACATCACGTTCTACAACACCTGGATCCTTCTGTGGAGGCTTACGAAAAATATGCCGCCCATAAGAGGGTTCCTTATCAAGGAGACGACATTCATGAAATCGACTAGCAGTATTCCGATTTTATCGGAACAGCTGACACCTTATCTCTCGCCTGCGAATCTCCAGTTGACGAAGACTAGTTATCGTCCACTGAAAGGTTTCAGGCAGGGGAATGGTGAAAGCTGGACGACACTTCTCGGGAGTCAGCAGGTAGAACAGGAGGTTAGCATCGTCAACACCATTAAGGTGGTCATCTGCAAGGATGCCCTTCTCATTGGTGAGAATGCTAACGCCGTTCTTCATGCTCTTCGTATGGGTTCTTGTCTCGGTGCATATTTGGCTGATCAGTATAGCCAAGCATCGGGGCTCGAAGCCTTTAAATTACGTGAATCGAAAAGGGATAGCCTCAGTGCCTTAACGGGTGCTGAAGCCGCCGAGAAAAACCAAAAAAATGGTACGGCGGGTGCGATTGCTCTTTTTGTGATGTCAGCCTACGTCGTCTGGAAGCTTGGAAGCCTGCTGGATTCGAAAGCGGATTCAATGCAGATGGAACAACCTGCGGTGCCTGAAACTGTTTTGACGAGCGCGATTGCTTCAACAAAGTGCGCGCTCTACTACTACGGTTTCTATCTGGAAAAAAGTGGATTGGTGAGGAACGAGATGGAACTCGTCAAAATCACTTCCCTTTATTTTCAGCAGGTGATGAAGGAAGTTCAATCGCGGGTGCCGAGCCTTCGTTTTACGGAGGCATTCACCGAAGTCAGCTATCGGCTCAAGGATACAGAATTTGCTATCGATGGTTTCAAAGAACCGTCGTCGGCGATTCTGCCCAAGGTCGTAGCACAACGTGTGGAGTTTGGTCGTATCGTGGGTAACCACGCTGCCAAGCACACTATTCAACGAGTTGTGGATCGGTTGTGTTGCTATGATCCCATTGCTGGTGCAAATCCTTTTAGCCGTTTTGGCGGAGTGATTTCCTCAGCAATGGGTTGTGGTAAACCAGGGACGGGCAAGACTCTTCTTGGTAGCGCAGCCTCAACACTTCTCAGTGATCGGTGTGACCAGATTGGTTTGCCATACCGATTCCACGAATTGCCAGTCGCCCTGATCTCAAGTTATCAAGGCGATACTGACAGAAACATGTCTGCTTACTTCGAGCCATTCTATGACAAGTCAGGAATCTTGCTCGGTCTCTTGGATGATTGCGAAGGCATCTTCCTTAATCGAGCGTTTCCACATGTTTCGGAAGGGCAGAGAGCTGCCATCAAGGTTTATCTGACCAAGACCGAAGGAGCTAGTGCTCCTCGTCTCGGCAATAGCTTGATGTTGTTCCTGACAAATATGCCGGATCAGATTGATCCAGCTGTTATGTCTCGTCAGCAACTTCGCTTCAAAATCGAAGGGGCTGAAACGGAAGCCGACTTTGCCGACCAGATGAGGATGGGAGTAGAAACCTATGACAAGGTGGATCCCAAATTCGTTGGTCTCGCTGACATGTCAGGGTACAGGTTCTTGGAAGCTCAAAAGCAAAGGACGCTGGCAGCGCAGTTAGCGGAGAGCGTAGAGCTCACTGATGACCGGCTAATAAAGTTGGAGAAGGATGCTAGGGCAAGCTACTCGCTTGATAATCTTGGCTACTTCGCCACCCTCTTTAAACTTCTGCTTGGGGCTTATCCGCAATTCAGCTCCCGCGATGTGCGTAACATCATGGTGGCCGCGGACAGTCGAGTGATGGATTTCGATCTACCAGGGGAGTGGTTCACTAATCTGGACCTATTCTTCGCTAAGGACTTTGAGTCCAAGGTTGAGATCTTGAAGAAGTACATCAGGGAATGTATGGGGAATGTTTCATATCCCCAAATCTTGCGCCAAGAGGTGGTGAAGTATCTCAACGTCTTCGTGACGATGGAGAACACTGCCTTTCAGCGTAAGGTTGATCAACGCTTGGAGGAATTCAAAGTCCACCAGGCAGCGACAGCTGCGTTCGAGAAGTTCGTCGGTAAATAAGTACAAAATTACGCAAAATAACACCGGTGAGGAGAATTGATTCTCCTCACCGGTTTTCTGTTATTCCTATTGACTTTACTGTATTTTATGGTAAAATAGGCAACAAACTACGTAAAAAAACGTTTTCAACCGGTCTTTGACAAAAAGATCACAACAAAGAAAGAAACACATAATGGACAAACTTATAGCCGCGAACTTGTTTGGAGATCAACTGGCTCGTATTGACTCACCTGAGCTTGTGGGTCGGTACAATGAGTGTCTGAAAGCTATTGGCTTGGAGCCAACAAAGCTCGAGGCGTTCAGTGTCGATGGTATCGGCTGGAGTCCGCAGATTGCTCAAGAAAGGAAGCGCATCAAGTACTTCTCAATGGGAACCGCGGCACAGTTCGGTATTATTTTGACACCAGCTCAAAAAGGCTTACCCATTTTCACGCCGATTAATTCGTTTGATCGGTTGATAATGGAAAAGTATTTTCGCAATTTCGGGAAACACGTTTCTGATCTGACGAGTCGCACGGGCCTTTGGCTCGACTTCAGTCATGATTTGCTTGAATTTCAATCGCCACTCGATCTTCTTATGGTTGATTCGGTGGTGGTGCGTTCGGCAGACGTTGACGGCTTAATGGAAGCTGCGCGTCAGCAACGGGAACTCGACCGACAATTTCGGAGAGCTGAAAAAGCTTGGCAGGATGATTCGCTCATGAAAAAAATCTGCGACAGCGCGGAGAAATACGGAGACCTTCGTTTCCGGGCGATGATCATTCCTGACCTTCCTTTTTCGGACTTGCGCTGTTTTGTGACGCAGGCCTTTGGCGGAGTTTATGTTTTTCGGGACACCCCGAAGAACGGACCGCTTTTGGTGACTGTCGATGACCAGTACAAGCCGATGTCGGAAGATACGGCGACCGTATATCATGCGAGCGATAAAGAATTACCAGCAGTCCTTCTTAAGGAGGGAATAACGGATGTTCCGCTCGGTTGGTATAAAAACCATCTTTCTGCTCTCGAAGAAATTCGGGACTTTCACATCGTTGACGCCTATTACAAGGCTGGTAACGGTGATGTTGAGTTCCAAAATCTCACTTCGGCGCAATTGAAACAATGGATTGCTGGCAATTTGCCAGCATTACCAGTGTGGTTTTCTGAGCTCGGACGGCTGATCGCTCAGCTTCGTCAAAAGACTTCGGTTAAGACAATCAAAATCTCTCACGAGCTTTCCTCTATTTTGATGCGCCCGTCGCATCAAGTTGCAGAATCGCTTGGTGCAGAGGAAGTCACGCTGCAGCTCTTGGCTCGGCTTGACCCAACTGACGTAGAGCGGTTGTATGTTCACAACAAAATTCTCTTCTACGACCTCTATCGGGGTTGGTCGGAAGGTAAGAAGAAGTGGTGCATCGACTATCTCACTAGTCGCGGACATCCGCGGCACATAAACGCAGAGAAAGATAAGAAATAAAAACGGAAGGAAATAAAAAAACATGAATCAGTTTCATTCGGACATGTACTATGCCAAAAGTTGGCTTATGGGGTTCTACCTCCTCGCCATCATTTTGGCAGTCCTGGATCGTTGGCTTGCTACCATCATCTACGGCTGGACGCACGAAAAAGTTAGTGGAAGTTCTGCGCCGCCAACTAAGATCAAGGGTTTGATCTATGGTCGGCGAGCATGGACTTGGTTTGTTCACGGAATTATTCTTTCAACACTGCAGACAGTTTTCATTACGCCGTTTGTCCTGACAACTCTCAGGAATCCGGCTGTGGAGCTTGTCCTGTGGGTTTTGGAAATATTCATCGTCATGGTCGGTTATCTTACCGCAAAAGTGGTTTACCGTTTCGGGGGACCATTTATATGTTGGACTTTCCGTATTACTGAAAAGGTGGATACGGGGGAACTACATGTGACGGAAACCGTAGAAGAGCAAGTCGAGCAAGCGAAGAGCTGGTTCGGCAGGCTGGTGGCAAAAATCAAAGGTTTGAAAAAAACCAAGCCGTCGGTTATCTCTGTACCACCTCCGGCCCCGAAGCCAAAACCTTCGGCGGCCGATATCGAGCGTGACATCAAAAACTACACGGGAGGTCGTTAGCATGACAGAAAAAAATGTGAAGGAAAGAGGGGCGATATTCTGGTTGGCGAAAAATCTGACCGGGGCATTGCTCCGGTTCACTGATCGGCACTGGATTATCAAGGTTGTTTCTTTGATCTTTGTGGTACTTGCGGTGGTGTTTGTTTTTATCACCCGTGCCGCCTGGCAACCGATCGTTTTAGAGGTTCGGCTTCATACCCCGCAACTCTTTTTCGGTTTGTTGCTTTGGATCGTGATGCGCACACTCTGGCGAAGTCGCTTGCGTAAGGCGTTTTGGATTATCGCTGTGTTGACAGTGGTGATGTTTGGATTGGTCGAGCGTTATAACCTCGATCCAGTTCAGTACATTACTCTGTACCTGCGGTATAAGTCCCTCGATCTGAAAGAACTCAGCGACTTGCCAGAGACTGATCACGAACGCGTTCAGCCTCTTCATTCAATTCGAATGGTGGCTGGTGAAAAAATCACCATTGCCGAGCGTGCTTCAGACCCGAACTTTGTTCGGGTTGGTAAAGATCAGTATCGTTTTACGATGGCCATCGAGCCGTCATACAACGTGCCGAGGTTGTTTGGAAACATTCAGGAAATCTTTAATTTGTCGGCGACGTCGCCGGCCTTGGATTTTTCCACTAGTCGAGAGAAGGTACAGTTTGCTGTTGGTGAAGGTTTGCTGTGGGGCAAGAGTGCTCACGTGAACGTCATCAACACCTTCGGTCTCTTTAAATTTCTCGGCTACAAACCAACTGAGGTGAGATACATCACTGATGATTCGGGAGCGTGGGTGGAAGTTATTCCTCTCATTCGGTATACCGGTTTATTCCCGCATCCAGAATTTGGGGGTGTTCAGATCATTCACCAAAGTTCTGGTGGATTCTGGCACTCCCTGAAGAGTTTGTTTGTTGGTGATGGCTACTGGATTCGTCCTCGCGATATTGGAAAGTTTCCGTATCTGCGCGGACAAAATCTCATCCCGACTGAAGTTTCCCGTTTTATGGCGGAGAGCTTTAAGTTTCAGGGAGGAATTCTGGCACCGTTGCCAGGGTTTCATAGTGGAGATTTACGTGTCCCAGATTTGCCTGGGGATCAGAATGATCAACCATACGTCACTTACGACAGGTTTACCCCTGGCGTCGGTGATGGTAACAAGCTGTATCACTACTTCGCCCTGCAGGCCTTCCAGAAAAACAGTGAAGGTTTGAACACTAGTCTCTTCGTGCCGGCAGACGGCATCGGGCAGATTGGTGTGTACAGACATTCTGAGAGGCAGGATGGATTAACTGGTATCACCGCTGTCGATCCGATGGTTCGTGATAGTCAACCGATGTTCGATTGGTCCTCGAAAGGGACGGCTGAACATCGACCATTCATCCGAAAGATCGATGGCAAGACGAGGTTCTTCTGGCTTTCGACAGTTGTGACTTACAAAGATGCGAATGGGAAAAAGGCTGGCGATTTTATTGCCGGCACAATTCCATTGGTGGCTTTGACGGACGCATCATCAAGGAAAGTTGTTTGGGTCGATGCCGACAAGCCAAAAGAATGGGCTGGCCAAGTTGAAAAAGCGATGGGCAGTATCTGGAAATAGTTGCCAGAAGAAAACAACTAAAACAATGTTAGTAACCGACGCGAGTCGAGGTTCAATCCTCTTCTCGCGTCTTTTTTTACCTAGTTTTGAGGGGTTGGGAGAATGGTAAATGAAGATGGGGCACTTTCTCCACCACTTGTTTCTACTGTTAGGGTGTACACACCAGGTGTTACGACAAGAAGGGTATTAGTACAAGCTGAACCTTGCTGTCCAAATAGGTTACAAGCAGATTTTGTAATTGTAGGGATAGTGAATGAGAGATTTTTCCCGTCGGAAGATGAAATAGGGTCTCCGATGATTCTTTCGTTTAGTAGTACAAAAGTTTTAGATGTAAAGCTGCGTCCAACAAGACTTACTGATGTGCCAGTTTGGCCAGAAGTTTGCGATTGACCGTAAATTGCCGGGATAGGATTGTTTGCGTTTGGATCGGCTCCAACTACAATTGTGAACTTTCTCGAAGCAGTGTTGCCGTCGAGATCAGTAACAGTGACAGTAAAAGGAAAACTTCCGGCAGTTTGAGGAATTCCATAGATTACAGAGGGTGCCATGTATCCGTTGACGCTGTTATTCAAAGATAAGCCGGTGGGTAAACTACCACTAGAGATAGACCATTTATAATCTTTTTGGAAACCTCCCGCAGAAAGATTTGTATCGTAGAGTACTCCTATATTTGCAGATGGTGTGAAGTCACTTGTTATGTAGTATTTTGAAAATGATGGGGCGATAACGGTGAAAGGTAATTGGTTACTGAAGTTCTTTCCGTCGTTACTTACACTTACACTCGCTGGTCCGTAACCTGCTCCGATTGGTACAACAAAAACAAGAGATGTTCCGCTAGGATCGACAGAGGTTGGGTTTATTTTAATATTTTGCCCATTACCTAAATATACTGTACTAGATGCTGTAAAACTATTTCCGTATACGGTCACGGATGTTTGTCCATCATTTGCTGCTGTTAACGAAGAGAGGCTGCTTATAGAAAGAGGCTGGTAGTTTGATGTTTTGGCAACAATATAAAATTGTGAGATATCACTAACACGTTGCTTCGTATTTGATTGTTCTAGAAACATTTTATAATAGCCATCACTCAAAATAGCTTTGGAAAAATCTGGAGTAAAAGTACCTGCTGAGTTTATGATAGCTCCGGAGCTCGGTGTAACATCCCAAGTCCCAGATGGATCGGTTCGGCTTAGAATTGCAATAAATGTTGATGAGGATTCGCAATTTACATTGTTCCAAGTAGGGTTAATGGTGTCTGTGTTTAGATCAAATCTTTGGTTTAAATAAGGAGAAGTGAAATTAACACTGCAAGCTGCAACAGCCGGTGTGGCCGTTGGAGTATTTACAGACAGGTTTGTGTTTGATTGTGATGCTGTTCCGCTACAGCTCAAACTTTTTAAGGAGTTTCTTGTAGTTGGCCCAACATAACCCGTAGAAGATATGTTGTTATCGCTTTGGAACTTTTGTACAGCCTTTAGCGTCATTGCTCCAAAATATCCTGATGGGGAAGTACTTAGATAGTTGGTCTGTTGTAAATATGTCTGTAATTTTGTCACATTCCCCGCAGTCTGAGCATCTCTTGCTCCTTGTCTCAGGTTGTATGATAGATCTGTGCAAGATGTGCTAGAGGCGTTAGCTGAGTTGATAATGATTATTAATACTAAAGTTACTGTTGCTAGGAATAAGTTTTTTTTAAACATAATTTAATTATACATTAATTATAATGTATTTTGGTTTTTCCTGTGGTACAATATTTTTATGCAAGAAAAACAATCACAATATTTTATTCCATTAGCTATTATTATTGCCGGTGGTTTTATAGCGTTTGCTATTTATCTTAACAAAACCCCACAACCTAGCACTAACCCAACTGCCGCCAATGTTGCTAATCAGCAAGCTCCTGCAGCCGTTGATATTAAGAATGTTAGTTTCGGCGCTGATCCATATATAGGTGATAAAAATGCGCCTGTTACTTTTGCTTTGTGGACTGATTTTCAGTGTCCATTCTGCAAGAGGTTTGAAATTTCAAGTGCTGGAGCTTCTGCTCCATTGGATGATCTAATTAAGAATTATGTTAAAACAGGAAAGGTAAAAATTGTCTTCAAAGACTACCAATTTCTAGGACCAGACTCGATGACAGAAGCTGTATTCGCGCGAGCTGTATGGGATTTGTATCCAGATAAATATTTCGCTTGGAGAACAGCTGTCTTTACCGCACAAGACGGAGAGAATTCTGGCTTCGGTGATGAGAAGTCTGTTGTTGCTTTAACAAAGACTGTCAGTGGTATTGATACTTCAAAGATAGAGCAGGCAATTTCACAGAAAAAGGATGCATATCAGCAGGCGATTGCTGCAGATTTGTCCGAAGGAAATAAGTTTGGTGTAAATGGAACCCCAGCATTTATCATTGGTAAGCAGCTCTTTAGCGGGGGAATGGCTTATGCAGATCTAGCTAAACTAATCGACGCTCAACTTAAATAGTTTATCAAAAAAGTTTTGAGGATTAAGGCCCTTCTTTAGAAGGAGCCTTTTTCTTATCTTATATTCAATGAGTGAGTATGATCTTATGAAAAAGACTTTATGGTGCTTAAGCCAAAACATGTCTAGGACTAGGTGAAAGAACATCCCTGACAAAATTACCATAAACAAATTAAGGTGAGTAAAAATGGCTAGAAGGTATACCAGGAGGAATATCTCTGCGTTATGGCAAAGGCTGAACCCAAGCATTTCAGGATCATTCTTTTCCATTAAAGACATTTTGTCGTAGTAACGGAACATTCTCGCAGGGCTCCAATCTTTAGCTTTTGTTCTGTAGAGATAGTCGAGATAATGATCTGAATCTATCATTACTGCGCTAACTAAAAATAGGAGACTGTTTTGTATTCCCCAAGCAGGGGCTAGGGCTGCTGCTGCGACGCTGCTTATAATAATGTGCTCTTGGAGTCTCATATAATGATAAACGCTATGGTATCATATTTATATGCACGTTCATATTGCTGAAAGACTTCTACATTTTGTCAGTCAGATTCAACCAGTTTGGTCTTATAGTCTGATTTTTATTTCTTCTTTGTTGGAGGGTATTCCTATTGTTGGAATTTTTAGCCCTGGGGGTATTTTGGTTACTATTGGCGGGCTACTTATTAAAATTGGGTTGCTTGATCCTTGGGTGACTTTCCTTATTGCCACTATCGCTGCTGTCGTTAGTGACGTTGTTGGCTATTCTATTGGAAAGAAATATGGTTATGGATTGTTGAAAAAATATGGAAAGTATTTTTTTCTAAAAGAAGAACACCATATAGAAAAAACTCATGCATTAATAAATGACCATCCTGGTAAGGCTATTATTTTGGGTCGTTTCTATTACATAAGTCGATCAGTATCTCCTTTTTTGGCCGGTACTGCGTCTATCAGTTTTTCTCGTTTTTTTATTCTTGATGTAATCGGAGCATCGCTGTGGACTATTGTTCACCTGGCGGTCGGGTATATTTTTGGACTTGGATACGAAACAGCATCAAAATATATAAACTATGTTTTGTTGGCGGCCGTGCTTCTTAGTATCGCAGTGTTCTTTCTCTACGAATTTATTAATCGCCAGCATAACGTGTTCAAGAAATATCATATTTATACTTTGATACTAAATATCTTTTCTATATACGCATTGGCCCAGATTATAGAAGATGTTTCAAATCAAGAGAATTTATATTTCTGGGACAAGGTTATTCAGAGTCATATTTCTAATATTTGGTCACCAGTGAGTGTTTCTGTTTTGGGCGCTTTTACTTATTTGGGTGGTCTCTATGGCGTTGCTTTTATAAGTGTTTGGATTTTAGTTTTGGTTATTCGTAAAAAAAGATGGCATCAAGCTGTGATTTTTAGTTTCGCTGTTTTTTCTAGTCTGGTCTCTGAATTTGTTATGAAATATGCCTTTCGTGTGCCACGCCCTCCTCAAGCACTGGTTCAGACAGAATATTTTAGCTTTCCTAGCGGTCATGCCACCATGATTACTACTTTGGGTATTTTAGCTTTTTATTTTTTTAAGAATGATTTTAAAAATGCTTGGGCGAGAAAGCTTTTCATTGTTAGTGATGTTTTAATAGTTTTGGCTGTATGCTTTAGTCGTGTTTATCTAAATGCCCACTGGACTTCTGATGTTCTTGCTGGCATGTCCCTGGCCTTATTCTGGAGCACCTTGTATATTTTAGTGGTAGTTGGAATTATTCATACCGAGAGGAAACCTCTACATCTTTTAAGAAAGATTTTTCGAAAAAAATATGAAATTACTTGATGGAAAAATTGTGAAGGCGAAGATAGCAGAACACCTAAAAGCTGAGGTGGTTAATTTGGTTGTGAAGCCTAAGATGGTCATTTTGCAGGTCGGAGATTTGCCGGAATCTAATGCCTATATAGCTCAGAAGAAAAAGTTTGCTGAAGAAATTGGTGCTGAGGTTGTTCATCAAAATTATGCTAATGATGTGACAAGCTTCGAGATTATTGTTGATATTCGGAAATTAAACATAGACTCGTCTGTTCACGGAATCATTTTGCAATTACCAGTCCCAAAAAATCTGAATGCGAGTGACCTTATCGACGAAATCAATCCTCAAAAAGATGTTGATGGTATGACATCTACCAATTTAAAGAAATTAGCACAAAATCGGACTGATGGTTTTGTACCAGCTACTACTTCTGGGATAATGTCACTTCTTGGTTTCTACAATGTTGAACTTGAGGGTAAAAAGGTTTTAATGATTGGGCGTTCGATGTTGGTAGGGAAGCCGACAGCTTTAGCTCTGCTTAATAAAAATGCAACAGTCTCAATCGCTCATAGCAAGACCAAGAATTTACCCGAACTATCTCGTGAGCAAGATGTGGTTATTGTGGCTATTGGTAATCCAAGGTTTGTTACAGAAGAGTATTTTTCTTCTAACCAGATTGTGGTTGATGTTGGAATTAATCTGGAGAAGGTCGGCCTGAAGGAGGAGATTGATGGTCCTCAAAAAACAAAGCTTGTTGGTGATGTTGATTTTGAAAATGTGAAAGATATTGTCGGTGCCATTTCTCCTGTACCTGGTGGGGTGGGGGCGATGACGGTGGCAGCGTTGTTTGAGAATCTCGTGAAAGCTTGCCAGCTACAAAATAAGGGCGTGATATAATTATTATCTATTTAGTAGTTAACCAAAAAATATGAAAAATTATTTCGAAGATAAAAAAGGAGTGATGTTTGCAAGCTCGGTTGCCATCGTTTTACTTGCAGTATTTCTCTTTACGCAAATTATTACTAATCTTAAAGCGTTGGACACTATTGGTGAGCAACCTAACCCAACAAATATTATTACTGTGTCAGGAACAGCTGATGTTTCTGCTCCAGCAGATACAGCAGAATTTGATTTCACTATTACAGGTGATGGCAAAACTGTTGCAGACGCACAGGCAAAAGCAGATCCAATTTCTAAAAAAGCTCTCGATTATTTAAAGGCTCAAGGGATTGCTGATGCTGATATTAACAATGGGGGATACAATGCATACCCTCAGTATGGTACGGAACGAGTAGCTTGTCCTCAGGTTCAAACAATGATGGCTCCAGCTAATGGTGCAGTGGCTTCTCCCGTTTATTGTCCACCATCACAACAAGTAATCACTGGATATGAAGTTAGTCAGACAATTTCTGTTAAAGTTCATGATACAAGTAAAGCTGGTCCATTGCTTGGAGGAGTGGGGGCTCTAGGTGTTTCAAACATTTCTGGCTTAAGTTTCACTATTGATAATGAAGATTCTTTGAAGAATCAGGCGCGTAGTCAAGCTATCGACAAGGCTCGAGCCCAAGCAGAAGAGCTGGCAAAAGAATTACACGTTCACTTGGGTAAAATTACCAGTTTCTCTGATCAAGGTAATTACCCTGGTCCGATTATGTATGCAAAAGCTATGATGGCTGGTGGTGCGGCTGATTCCGCATCTGCTCCAAGTATTCCAACTGGTTCAAATAAGATTACTTCGACCGTTTCAATTAGCTACGAAATTCGTTAGCCAAACGAAACATCACACACAAAACACCCTTGTTTCAGAGACCGCTCCGGGCCGCACGCCCCGCGTCCTAGTCTCTTCAACAAGGGTGTTTTGTGTGTGATGTTTCGTTTGACTCACTCTTTTTTGTTATTGGAAAACTGGGCGTCCCGCACACACAGGAAAGCCTATCGAAGAGACTAAGACTTGGGCAAGCGCCCCGGAGCGGTCTCTTCGATAGGCTTTCCTGTGTGTGCGGGCAACCGGTTGACAATAGCAAAAAAGAGAGTATTATATGAGGTATTAACACCCCCGACAGGGGTTTTTTAATAGGGAAACTAGATTTCCCAACAAAATATATGGGACTAACAGAATATATAAAAGAGACAAAAGTTGAGATGAAACATGTTACATGGCCAAGTCGCAGACAGGCGATTGCTTTTACTGTGGTAGTTATTCTTATTTCGATCGGTGTTGCTTTATATCTAGGATTCTTTGATTTTCTGTTTACTCTAGGACTTGGGAAAATTATCTAAATTTAAACGGCTAAAAATAAAATAAACATGGCAAAACAACAATTAGATGCAGAAAGAAATTGGTACGCAATTCATACCTATGCAGGTTATGAAAATGCTGTAGCAAGAAATTTAAAACAGCGTATTGAGTCTCTTGGCATGGAAGATAAGATTTTTGCAGTACTTGTCCCAACAGAAAAGAAAATTAAAATTAAGGCTGGAAAGCGTGCCGAAGAGGAAGAAAAAATTTATCCAGGTTACATCTTGGTGGATATGATTGTGACTGATGATTCTTGGTATGTTGTTAGAAACACTCCTCGAGTGACCGGTTTCGTTGGGTCAGGAGTTTATCCTGTACCTCTAGATAAGGGGGAAGTTGAGTCTCTATTTAAGAGAATGGATTCCGCTACAGTTAAACACAATATTGATCTTGATATTGAAGACGCGGTCATCATTGTAGATGGTCCATTTAAGGATCTTGAAGGAAAAGTTGATGAAGTCGACACAGAGAGAGGAAAGGTTCGAGTCCTTGTATCGATGTTCGGTCGTGAGACACCAGTAGAGCTCGATTTCTTGCAAGTAAAGAAGATTTAAGCTACTATTTCGAAGCTTCTAGCTTGAGGAGAGCTTTTATTTCCTCGAAACTAATATATAAAAAAATGGCAAAGAAAATTACAAAAATTCTAAAAATGCAGATCCCTGGAGGAAAAGCTGTCCCTGGACAGGCTCTTGGACCTGTACTTGGAGGCGCTGGCATCAACATCGGCGAATTCGTAAAGCGTTTTAATGATGAGACAAAGGATCGTGTTGGTGAAATTGTTCCTACAATTGTTCAGATCCATGACGATCGAAGCTATACATTGGTCTATAAGATTGAACCCGCTTCAAACTTAATCATGAAGGCTATTGGTATTGAGAAGGGTTCAGGATCTAATCTTACAAAGAAAGCTGGTTCTATTACCAAAGCTCAGGTCAAAGCTATCGCTGAAAAGAAAATGGATGATTTGAATGCTGGAAGTATTGAAGCTGCTATGAAGATTATCGAAGGAAGCTGCCGCTCAATGGGGATTGATGTAAAGTAGGTTGTAACGTAAGCACAAACAAAATAACACCCCTAAAGAGAGTAAGGCTTGGCCTAGCGCCACGAGCGCTCTCTTTATGGGTGTTATTTTGTTTGTGCTTGCTTTATGTACCTATTTCACATAATGTTACGAAAAAAGGAGGTTGATTGTGAAAAAAAATATAGATTTACTACCACCCAAAACATACATACATGTCCTACCAGGAGGAAAGATGCCCAAGCGTCAGACCGCCGGTGCTATTGGATACGATGTTCATCTTCGGGCAATTGTTTCGCCGACAGAGATGAGCGAAGAAAATCCTGTTCTTCGCAAAACCATTTTTGGTTTTGATCGTATTCCGAGGAGAAATAGTGCTTTGGTTAAGAAAATTTTCAGCGTCAGAAGAAAGAAAGGGGAGGGACATGAGCTTGTCTATCGGATGGCTCCGCATGAGTCTGTTCTGGTCGGTATAGGTTTTGTTGCTGCAATGCCTTTCCCGATGTTTTACTGGACTGCTCCGCGCAGTGGTCTCGCTTCTAAGTGGGGCATTACAGTTACAAACGCTCCTGGCACTGTCGATCCTGATTATCGGGGTGAGGCAGGCATTCTTGTTTATAATCGTAACAATCACACTTTTGATCTTAAACAAGATATGCGTATTGCCCAGATCATTTTTCAGTGGGCGCTCATCCCACAGCTCAAAAGAGTTCGTTCTTACAGTAAATTACCGCCTTCTATCAGAGGGATTGATGGATTTGGCTCGACTGGTTTGGAATAAAAAAACGTTCCCAAAAAGCGGCTGTTCGAAGAACAGCCGCTTTTGACTATCTCACAAAAGAATGGTAGTGTTCGCTCGGAGGAAAAAACTATGAAACCATCTGAATTGGCAGATACCTTTACAAAAGTCGTCGAGTCTTTAAAGCATATCGTTATCGTTGTTGCTCAAATAGACCCAGACGCTCTCGCCTCAGCCTTTGTGCTGAAAGAGATCATCAGTAAAATCTCAGCGAAGTCGACCATGACGGTTGTGGATATCGTCTTTGGAGGCCACATTGGCAATGCCCAAAATAGGACGATCATCAACCTTTTTGATCTCTCGAGGGCCATGATTCCTTCAACGGAATACGATTTCTCAAAATGTGAAGCCGTGGCTCTCGTCGATTCTTCAAAAATGAAGGATGGTCGGGTGACCCTGCCAACAAATCTTTCGCCAGTCATCGTCATCGATCACCATCGTGATAGTGATTTGCCGACAGGAGGAGGTCAGTTTTACTGGATTGATGAAGTTGGTTCTTGTTCCACTATGCTTGTTGAATTGTGGCTGGCGCTTGGCTTTGGAATTGAGAAATTGAACGAGGCTCTTCTTGTAATGCTGGCGCTTGGGGTCTTCACTGATACCCAAGCACTCATCCAAGCTGGTGAACGGGATTTCCAGGTTTATCAAAGTATCTCCAAACGCATAGAGCCGAGACAGCTTCAGAAGTTTCTGAGTCCGGCACTTAATCGAGATTACTTTGATCAACTGCAAATAGCTTTGCAAAATCGAGTTCAAAAAAATGGTTCTTTGGTGACCGGTCTTGGTACCATTGACCATGATGATGGCGATAATGTTGCCCTCATTGCCGACCTTCTTATCCGAGAAAGCACGGTCTCAACAGTTATTGTGTGGGCGATTGTCGACAATGTCATACGTATCGCCGCTCGCAACGATGACGTGTCTGAACCTCTTGAGGATTTTCTTCGGGAGAAATTCGGGCCTGATTCTGGTGCGAAGTTAACCAGCCATGGATTGGGGATTGGAGGGGCTCGGCTTGAACTGAATTCTGCTCCTTGGATGACCAAGGCGTTGAAGTATAGCGATTCACAGAAGAAGCTCGAAGACTTTATCGGGCAGCTTGTTCAGGATCTCGTCTTTAACGATTGATTTCTGGACTCTAATCAGAAAGCGCGTCTCCTCGGAGACGCGCTTTGTTTTTTTATTTTAATACTTTGTATTCGAGAAGCAGTGTTCCACTTGGGGTTTTTTCTTCGGAAACCAATTCGAGTTTAAAATCGATATCCTGGTTGAAGATCGTTAGACCCTTACCAAATACAACAGGTTCGACAGTTAGATATAGTTTTTCTATTAAGCCTGATTTCATAAACATTGTGTAGATACTTTGACCGCCACAAATTGCCACTTCTTTGAAACCTCTTTCTTCAAGTTTTTTAAAAAGAACAGCTGGTTCGTCTGTAGTTGTTTCAGCTCCATCAAATGTCTCGTTTAGTGAGTACACAATATTGAGTCGGCCAGGTAGAGGTTTTTTTAATGTTTTGAATGTTGTCTGACCCATTACTACGACACCAGCGCGTTTGGTTATTTCGACAAAGCGAGCCTTGTCTTCTTTGCTGGTCCAATAGGCTGCGTGATTAGTATCTTTGGCAATAAATCCGTCTGTCGTCAAGGCTGAAATAATGAATGGTTTTATCATGCTCATATTATATCGTTTTATTGTTTTCTGTGGAAATAAAATTATGCTAAAATATCGATACATATGACCGAGGCCAATATAACAATAAATAAAGGAATTTTTGGTTTAAATGCCAACTTTAGCCATCGGTATATTTCTGATTATAAGAAGCTCACCAAGCTAGTTGATCATTGTAAGGGATTGGGGTTGGAGGTTGTTTTGACTCAAGGGACCTATGATATGGTGCATATTGGTCATGCTAGATATTTTGAAGAAGCAAAAAAACACGGTGACTTATTGATTGTCGGAGTAGATAGTGATGAAAAAGTTCGAGCGCGAAAAGGCCCGGAGCGTCCAGTGGTGCCACAGGATGAAAGACTTGAAATGGTGGCGCATCTTCGATCTGTTGACGTGGTTGTTTTAAAACAACACAAAGCCCCTAAGTGGAGTTTAATTAAGACAGTAAGGCCTGATGTATTAATTGCCACAAAAGAAACTTACACGAAAGCTCAACTAAAAGAATTAGAAAAATATTGCAAGAAAATAATTGTGCTAGATCCAATGGCCACCACTTCCACGAGCGCCAAGATTCGACGACTTCAGATAAGTACAGCCAAAAGTCTTGGGAAGCAACTTACCCCTAAAATAATGTCGACGATTGAAGAGGTTCTAGAAAATTTGAAGAGATAGTCTAAAAAGTATGGAAAAAGAAACAATCATTATTGCCCACATTCCTGTATTGCATCAGGGTTATAAAAAGTTATTCGAATCTCATCCTGAGGCAAAAGAGCTTTATATTCTTGGTCCAGAATTGGTGGGGGAATACCCTCATTTGGCAAAGGATATTCGCCAGCTTGATGCAGAATTGGTTAAGGAGGCTATCGAAAGCTGGAAGATTTTTGATGTTGTAGAAATTTTAGATAAGGAATTATTAGTAAAAATTGCTGATCTAAGACCACGAATTGTATTACCAAATGAAGAGGTAACTAAAGGTCTTGTAGAAAAATATCTATCGAAGATCGAAGTGTTGTACAGCTCAATTTTTTTGCGATGGGACAAACACAATACTGTCACAGAGACAGAAATAAATCCTGACAGAAAAATTTCCCGAGAAGAGTTTGATCGAAACATTATGGAAATGGCCGGCAAAGAGGGGGAGAAGAGTACTGATATCTGGCGAAGAATCGGATCAATTTTGGTAAAGGACGGAAATATTATTTGCTCGGCTCATAATATTGGAACGCCGACAGAGCAGACATCTATGTACGAAGGTGATCCAAGAAATAATTTCCATAAAGGGGTGCACCTTGAACTTTCAACTTTTCTTCATTCTGAGGCGGGGGTAGTGGCGGAGATGGCTCGTCGAGGAATTGCCGTAGAGGGAGCTGATATTTATGTAACGACATACCCATGTGCGCCGTGTGCGAAAATGATTGCTTATTCTGGCATCAAAAGAGTTTTTTATAAAAATGGATATGGGGTATTAGACAGCGAGAGAATCTTGAAAGATAAAGGAGTGGAGATTATAAGGGTAGAGTAAGTATAAAGGGCCTGCCGAAATGTCGGCAGGCCCCGCTGTGTTTTTTTAGCACGCTCCTTTTGGTGCCATCTTGTCTTCCACGAGGGAACGTTCTTCTTCAGAGAGTTCTTCGAAGGACATTCCTTGTCGCATTTTCTCAAAGACCTGCAGGATGGGTAGTTTTTCCACGAGGTTTTTCGACGACTTTGCAATTGTCACTGTGACCCGATCTCTACCCGTTGGCACATGATAATTGAAGTGTAGGTGAGGCATGCTCTTGGCATTGCGAAGTGGATTGCCTGATCGTACCAATAGAACGCCACCGTCTATGGAGAATTCTCGATTGATCCAACGTGTCGCTTCTGCAAGAAGAAACCATTCCTTGTAGTTTACCTCATCAATATTACCAAGGTGACGTTTTGATGGTATTACGAATTGGTAGTCTTGTCCTTCTTGTGCTGCGAGGTTGTTTTCCCAGACGCGCCAAGCATCGTTCTCATAAAGCGTCTTGTTTAATTCTGGGTCAATTTGGCAGAAGCCACAGACGCCCTGGAGCAATGAATCCACCTTTTTACAGTAGTATGCATAGTTGCTGACATTGAATAGTTGCCAGATATCATCTGGCGATATTCCTGGTACCTGAAATTCAGGATACATAAGCTCTCCTCCTTTTTATTGTTTTACCGACGTTTCGTTCGTATCCTAGTTCAGTAGGAGCTCCTAGTCAATTATTTGTTTTTTCTATTTTTAGGGTCACCGATTTTGAACCGGATGGCTTCACCCTTTTGATTTTCTAGGTCTGGCTCGATGAGATGTGCGTGGAGATGTAAGACGCTGTTGCCGTATGTGCCATATTCTGGGTTTGAACCGAAACGCATCAGGAAAGCTCCACCTGGCATATTATTTTCCTTGCTAGCATATTGGAAAAGCTCAAAAAGCTCTTGAGATGCTTCTGGTAACAAGTCGTTTAAATGTTCGATATGCGTTTTATGAATCGCTAGAAAGTGATGTTTGGTGTTTTCGTACGGCCACTGATTAAAAGTTAATGTCCAGTATTTGCCATCTTTAATAATGGGTTTTTTGTGATATTTTTTAAGATTTTCGGGACAGAAAGGGCAAACGTTGTCCGCAACAATTTGTTCCAGAACTTTTTTTTGTTCTTCTTCACGAGCGCTATCTATAATTACAAAATCTTTATCAGCCATATTAGATTGCAACAGGAATGCCTTTGATTCCAGGATGAGGTTCGTAATCAGAGAGGGTGAAATCTTCTTTTCGAAAATCAAAAAGATTTTTCTTTTCTTTGTTCATTGTAACAGTGGGGAATCGTCGTGGTTCTCTGGCTAGCATTGTTTCCACTGCTGGGATCTGATCTACATAAATGTGAGCATCAGAAATGGTGTGGACATATTCGTAAGGAATAGTATTTGTGGCGTGAGCAACCATCATTAAAAGCGCTGCATACTGGACCATGTTGGAAGGAACGCCGACCGGCACATCACCAGATCGCTGAATCATGTGAAGGGTTAGTTTGTTGTCGATTACTCGAAAGTGAACCCATCCGTGGCATGGCGCAACTACTACTTTTTGTTGCTTTCCTTTGCCTCGCCCAATGTATTGAGGAACCCAAGGACTAACAAAATGCGTGCGAAGTTGGGGTTCTTCAATGATTTGTTCAACAATATGTTTGAATTGATTAAAGCTCGGTCCCTCGGAAGTAGGGAAATCGTGAAAAGCGGCGCCATAAGAGCCGGGACCTAAATCTCCAGGAGCAAGCCCACGCTTTGCGCATTTTTCTGGTGTACCCCAAAATTTCCACCAATGACAACCAAAAGATTCTAGGCCTTCCACTGTGCGAACACCATTTATGAAAGCGCAAATTTCTCCAATCGCTTGTTGCCAAACGGTGACAGGCAAGTGGTCGGAAACTTTAGGATCCATGTTTCTTTCTGTGATGATAGGGAAACCATTATCCATTCGGAATCGCATTGATCCGGATCCCATCAGGGTAATAGCATCAGTGCCTTGTTGGCTAATAGTACGGGTGCCTTCTTTTAGAATTTTTCGAAGGAGATCTTGATATTGAGTGTCTGGTGTGCGTTCTGAATAGGGTTTCATATCGGTATATGATACTTGCTCGCAAGGCCTTTTTCAAATTGCTGGTTTCAGGTCTTTGTGTTACAGTTTTTAAATTATGATTTTAATCGGACTTGTTGGAGAAAATGGTAGTGGAAAAGAAACTTTTGCAAATTTGCTTAAGGAAAAATTTGGTACAAACGCTGTCACTCATATTCATACCTCCGATCTTCTAAAGGAGACTTTAACAGCATGGTCTGTGCCTCTTACTCGTCGCAACCTACAAGATATGGCTATTATTATGGATCATGCTTACGGAAAGGGAACACTTAGTCGTGCCATTAAAGAGAGAATTACAAATGCCAAGACAGATTTTGTCATTTTGGATGGAGTGCGCTGGCAGTCGGATGTTGATCTAATAAGAAGTATTACTCCTAATAAGCTTGTCTATATTACCGCTTCGGTTGAGCACCGTTACGAAAGAATCAAAACAAGAAAAGAGAAAGTGGGTGAGGATCAGGCATCATTTGAACAATTTTTGAAGGAAGAGCAAATTGAGACAGAGCTAGAAATAAAAAACATCGGGAAAGGCGCTGATATCACAATAATCAACGATGGTTCGATTGAGGATTTGCGCAAAGCAATGTCGCGCGAGAGCATTCTGCATTTTGAGACCGCTCCGGGGCGCTTGCCCAAGTCTTAGTCTCAAAATGCAGAATGCTCTCGCGCGCCCTTGCTTTCCACAACCCTTTCACATAATGTTACGAAAAAAGGAGGTAATTATGATAACAACAACATGGTTTGTCTCGTGCAATTCATCCACTAATGACAAAATCCGGCAAAATTTGCCAGAGGAAAACATTCAGCGGAGCGTGACCTGCATTGATCTTCAAAAAAGGCAGATCAAACTTGATTTGTGGGAATGTGATTTCAAGTTTGTTCAAGAGCTTCAGTCGAATAAGAAGAATTGGAAGCTATCGTTCCGAGTCTTTCGTCGCGTGGGCCCTTATGGGCGTTCTATTCGCGAAGCACCGGCCTGGCTCTACGACGAGTCTGTGCCAGCCCCAAAGAAATCAAAAACCAAAGTTCCGAGAAAATAGGACTTCTTGTTCTAAAACTATGCCGCGACCACCTAAAAAGCAGGGGTCGCGGCGCTTCTATTATTTGTGCTAAAATAAATTCATGAAAGACAAACAAATTGAAAAGCTTATAAAAGCAGAAAAGGCCCGACAAAAGGGCGTTATTAATCTTATTGCTTCAGAAAATATTGTTTCAGCAGACGTTCTCAAAGCTCTTGGTTCAGAGCTAACAAATAAATATGCAGAAGGTTATCCTCATAAAAGATATTATGGAGGTCAGACTTATACCGACAAGATCGAAGAGTTGGCAAAAGAGAGGGCATTAAAACTTTTTGGATTGAAGGCAGAAAAGTGGCATGTGAATGTTCAGCCACTTTCGGGATCGCCAGCCAACTTTGCAGTCTACACTGCTCTAGTAAAACCAGGTGAAAAAATCATGGGAATGTCTCTTGATAATGGGGGGCATCTTACTCATGGTCACAAAGCATCAGCTACAGGAAAATTTTGGGTGCAGGTACCTTACGGAGTGGATTCTAAAACAGAGATGCTTGATTATGCAGATTTAAAAAGGATTGCTGAGGTGGAGAGACCTAAAATTATTGTCGCCGGTTTTACTGCGTACCCTCGCACAGTTGATTTTAAAAAATTCAGAGAAATTGCGAACGCTTGCGGAGCGATCTTGATGGTGGATATGTCCCACTTTGCGGGGTTGGTGGCAGGAAAAGCTTACGCGATGTCACCATTTGATTATGCTGATATTGTGACGACCACAGTGCACAAGACATTACGAGGGCCACGAAGTGCTATGATTTTTGCGAAGAAAGATGAAAGAGGTTTTGATAAGTTAATTGATAAAGCAATTTTTCCAGGACTTCAGGGTGGGCCACATATGAATCAAATCGCTGCTGTTGCAGTAGCTCTGAAAGAGGCGGCTGCTCCAGCTTTTAAAAAATATGCTAAGCAGATTGTTAGGAACGCAGCCATTTTAGCAGTCGAGCTTCAGAAGTTGGGATGGAGAATTATTTCCAAGGGCACTGATACGCACTTGATCCTTGTTGATACTTGGATGGGGGGGAAAGGTATCTCAGGCGCAGAAGCAAGTGAGCGTTTAGAAAAAGCGGGGATTATTGTGAATAAGAATACTATTCCAGGCGAGAGCCGTTCGGCCTTTGATCCATCTGGAATTCGTTTAGGCACAGCTTCAGAGACTACTCGAGGACGAAAAGAAAAGGATATGAAAAAGATTGCCCAGAAAATTAATACAGCTTTAAGGAAGAAATAAAAATTAGATGATTAAGGTAAAAATAAAACGACTTAACGGAGAAGCAAAATTACCAAGCTATGCTCATCCAGGGGATGTTGGCCTAGATTTGTATTCGATGGAGGATAGGACTATTGCTCCAATGGAACACGCTCGTTTTTTTAACGGTTTTGCTTTGGAGTTTCCGGAGGGATATGCGGCAATAGTGAAAGATAAGGGTAGTATTTCAAAAGCTGGTCTGCATACTATGGGGGGAGTTTTTGATGCTGGCTATAGGGGAGAATATAATGTGCATTTGGTTAATTTAAGTCAAGAACCTTACACTGTTGAAAAAGGTGATAAGATTGCTCAGCTAGTCATTTTGCCGGTTGCGATTGCTGAATTAGAAGAGGTTGAAGAACTATCTGATTCGTCTCGTGGGGAAGGGCGCTTTGGTAGTACGGGGAAAAAATGATTGAAGAAATTTTAAAAAACAAAATATCAGAGGTTGTTGATACGGCAGATATCAACGTCTTATTAGATCATCCTACGGATTTATCTCGTGGCGATTATTCGAGCAACATTGCCATGGTTTTGGCAAAGAAGTTAAAGAAAAACCCCGTGGCTTTGGCTGAAGAAATTGTTGCTGATCTTTTAAAAAATAAGCCAGATGAGGTAGAAAAAATCGAGGCTGTTGCTCCTGGGTTCATTAACTTTTATTTAGCAAAGAAATATTTTGTAAGAACAGTGGAAAGTATCTTGGAAAATCCAACAGATTTTGGGGAAACAAAAAATCTTTCTGGTCAAAAAGTTGTTATTGAATACACCGACCCAAACCCTTTCAAGCAATTTCACATAGGCCATTTAATGTCGAACACTGTTGGCGAAGCTCTTTCTAGAATTATCGAGAGTAATGGAGCGAAATTAAAAAGAGCCTGCTACCAAGGAGATGTGGGAAGGCATGTAGCCCTCACAATATATGGTATTAGGCTGATGGAAAACCCATTTCCAGAAGAATCGGCCTCGCTTGATGAAAAAGTATCTTATCTTGGTAAGGCCTATGCTCTCGGCGCTACTACAGTAAGAGATAATCCTGATCTTGAAAAAGATATTCAAGTTATCAATAGAAAGGTTTACGAAAGAAGTGATGAGGAAGTGAATGGCTTATATGATCAGGGCAGGGAATGGAGTCTTTCTCACTTTGAAGAACTCTACAAAAAGCTTGGTACTCATTTTGATCAGTACTTTTTTGAGAGTGTCGCTGCGCCGGTCGGTACAGAAATTGTCAGGGAAAATCTTAAAAAAGGCATCTTTGAAGAAAGCGAAGGAGCTATTATTTTTCCTGGAGAAAAGCACGATCTTCATACTCGTGTATTTATTACTAAGGAAAATCTGCCCACCTATGAAGCTAAAGATCTTGGTCTAGCTAAGATAAAGTACGACACATTCCCATTTGATTCATCTATAGTTATTACTGCTAATGAGCAGAGTGGTTATTTCAAGGTTTTGCTAAAGGCTGTCAGTCTAATTTTTCCAGAAATTGGGAAGACCATGAAGCATGTTTCTCATGGCATGTTGCGTATGGCTACCGTTGGTGGTGGATCGATGAAGATGTCTTCTCGAACAGGTGATGTGATTACAGCAGAATCATTAATAACTGAAGCTGAAGATCGAGTAGCTGAAAAAATGAAAGACCGCGATCTGCCAAGTGATCAAAAGAAAGATATTATAGAAAAAGTAGCAGTGGCTGGTTTGAAGTATTCAATTCTCAAACAGTCTCCTGGTAAAGATATTATTTTTGAATTAGATAAGGCCCTTTCTTTTGAAGGGGACTCGGGTCCATACTTACAGTATTCTTATGTTCGAGCAAGATCTGTTCTTGAGAAGGCTGGTGAGAAAAAAGAATCAATCTTTTCAAGGGAGATCACTTCCGGTGAAATTTATTCTCTCGAACAGCTCTTACCTAGACTTCCAGAAATTGTGGGACGCGCCGCTTCAGAATATGCTCCACAATTGATTACTTCCTACCTTATCGAATTAGCCGCTTCTTTTAATAAATTCTATGCAAGTAATAAAATCTTGGACGCTGGTGAAGAAACTGCTTATAGGCTTGCTTTGACGGAAGCTTTTAGCGTTGTGATGAAAAATGGTTTAAATATCCTAGGTATTGATTCTCCAGAAAAAATGTGATATTGTGTTGCTTGAAATTTTGCAAACAACAACAAGTTAAAAGATAGAAAGAGGGGCTATATAAATGTTTGAAACTGTCGAAAGTGTTCTGAACGCTGGAGCAATTTTCTCTGGTCAGAGTTTCCAATTAAGAAAAGGTGATAACACTCTTCTTGTTGGGGTTCTCCAGATGTTGATCTCCCCAGTAGATGGGTCAGATGAGTTTAGCGTGCATGCATTTTGGTCTGCGCAGTTAGTTTTACCGGAGTCGAGATTTATTGACGGTCGGCGTAACCACGAAATCAGGCTTTCATCGTTAGGTTTGTCCTGCCAACCATACGCCAGGATTTACCCCTTGGAGTTGCCGATCTGCCGAGTTATCTTGCAGGGGGGATCTTTCTCTTTGGTTCTTTATACAAAAAATCTTGGTCCACGTTACAAAGAAAACCAAGTGAACGAGTGGGCTCCGGAAGTGGCGGCCTAGTTGGTCAGGGTACAGATTTGTTCAAAGGCGCGTTTTGCCAAAAACGCGCCTTTTGTTTTGATCGATTTTTGAATCTATCAACAAAAATGTTAGACTAGAAATATGGATAAAAGTATTTTAGCTGCCCGAGAGGATGCAATTCTCGACTTCTGGCAAAAAAACAACATTTTCGAAAAAACCTTGCAAAAGGAGTCTCCTAAAGGAAACTTCATCTTTTATGATGGTCCTCCTTTTGCTACAGGGCTACCTCACTTTGGGCATATTTTGCCAACTACAATGAAGGATGTTATTCCTCGCTATAAGACGATGCAAGGCTTTAATGTTCCTCGTAGATGGGGTTGGGATTGTCATGGTCTCCCAATTGAAAACTTGATAGAGAAGGAATTAGGTCTTAAAAACAAGAAAGATATTGAAGACTATGGAATTGATAAATTTAATCAAGCAGCCAGAGGTAGTGTGCTTCGTTATGCTGACCAATGGAAAGAAATCATTCCTCGTCTAGGCCGATGGGTTGATATGGATAATGATTACCGCACTATGAACTGGCAGTATTCTGAGTCAGTGTGGTGGTCTTTTAAAAAACTTTTTGATAATGGACGAGTTTATGAGAGTTTTAAATCAATGCACATCTGTCCTCGTTGTGGGACAACACTTTCGAATTTTGAAGTTAATCAGGGTTACAAAGACATTACTGATATTTCAGCTTATGTTAAATTCGAATTGATTGATGAGCCTAACACTTTTGTATTAGCTTGGACGACTACGCCATGGACATTACCTGGAAACGTAGCATTGGCTGTAAACCCCGAAATTGAATATGTAAAAGCGGAAAAAGATGGTGCAAAATATGTCTTAGCAAAGAATATGGTTGAGAAGGTCTTGAAGGAAAATTTTCAGGTAGTCGAGGGTTTTTCCGGAAGTGATTTGGTTGGTAAATCTTATAAACCAGTTTTTGGCTATTATCAGAATCAAACACTTAAAAATGCGGAGGGTAAGGATCTTGCTGAAAAAACAGGTTGGAAAATCTACGGGGCAGATTTTGTCACATTAGAAGACGGTACTGGTGTAGTGCATATTGCTCCAGCTTTTGGAGAAGATGACTTACGCTTAGGACAAAAAGAAAATTTGCCTTTTGTTCAGCATGTTGATTTTGAAGGTAAATTTAAAAAAGAGGTTGTTGATTTTGCTGGGGAATCTGTAAAACCAAAAGATGATTCTCAAAAAGCGGATATTGAAATTATTAAGTATTTGGCGCACAACAATACTCTTTTTGCTAAAGAAAAATTTATTCACTCGTACCCTCATTGTTGGCGTTGTGATACACCTCTTCTGAATTACGCGACTTCGTCGTGGTTTGTTCGAGTCACTGATTTTAAAGACGACCTAGTAAAAGAAAACAAAAATGTAAATTGGGTACCGGAGACAGTGGGGGACAATCGTTTTGGTAAGTGGCTTGAAGGTGCTCGTGACTGGGCTATTTCACGTTCGCGTTACTGGGGAGCGCCGCTTCCTGTTTGGAGATGTAGTGAATGTAAGAAGTTGGAAGTGATTGGTTCGTTAGCTGATTTAAAAAATAAAACAAGGCGAAATAAATATATTGTAATGCGTCATGGAGAAGCACTGCATAATCTTGACGATATTATTAGTGATTCACCCGATGATACAGAAAATCATTTGACTGATAATGGTGTAGCTTCTGTCACTGCTAGCGCGGATAAATTGAAAGAAGAAAAAATCAAAATTGATCTGATTTTTTCTTCGGATATTTTGCGTGTTAAAGAGACGGCTCAGATCGTTGCTGATAGTCAGGGGATTAAAGAAGTTTTTTACGATTCTCGTCTCCAAGAATATCACGTAGGGGAGACACCTATTAAGACATGGAAAGAATTTATGGAGGCACATCCATTCCATGACCGCTTTGAAGAAAAGGTCCCTGGTGGTGAGACCTGGTCAGATGTTGTAAAAAGAATGACAGACTGCCTGTATGATATAGATTCGAAGTATGAGGGTAAGACTATTCTTATTGCCAGCCACCAATCTCCGATCTTGATGTTAGAACTCGCTAATATGGGTTTGTCGATTGAAAATGTGAAAAAGATGGGGAAAGAAGAACGCTTGTCTTATTATTTCAGTACTGCAGAATGGCGTCATTTTGATTTTGCTCCACTTCCTCATAATGAAAAATTTGAATTAGATTTTCATCGTCCATATATTGATAGTGTTACTTGGAAATGTTCTTGTGGAGGCAGTATGAAAAGGGTTCCAGAGGTTTTTGATACTTGGTACGATTCCGGATCAGTCCCTTTTGCCTCGGTGCATTATCCTTTTGAAAAGGAAAATCAGGGAGAGATTCCTAAATTGTATCCAGCTGATTATATTGCAGAAGGATTAGACCAAACTCGCGGGTGGTTCTATTCTCTTATAGTGCTTGGGGTGGAGCTATTCAAAAAATCTCCTTATAAAAATGTGGTGGTCAATGGACTGGTTCTAGCCGAAGATGGCAGGAAGATGTCGAAAAGCTTGAAAAATTATCCAGACTTGATGGAGGTGGTAAACAAGTTCAGCGCTGATGCTCTCCGATATTTCTTTATGTCCTCTCCTGTGGTTCGTGGTGAGGAAGTGGCCTTTTCTTCAAAAGGAGTGGATGAGGTTCAGAAGAAAATATTAATGCGTCTAGATAATGTTGTGACATTTTATGAAATGTATAAAGATCAGCAGAGTAATAGCTCGGGGAAATACGTAAATTCAGAAAATGTTCTTGATCAGTGGATTATCGCCAGACTAAATCAACTTACAAAAGAAATGACCGAAGCGTTGGAACGCTATGAACTCGACCGAGCCTCACGTCCAATTGCCGACTTTGTTGATGATCTTTCCACTTGGTATCTACGTCGTTCTCGTGATCGATTTAAGGGTGATAATGAGGATGATAGGCAATTAGCTCTACAGACTACTCAATTTGTATTGAGAGAATTTTCAAAATTGATTGCTCCGTTTATACCTTTCACCGCAGAAGAAATTTATCAGAAGGTAAAAGGTGATAATAGTAAGGAGAGCGTTCACTTGGAAGATTGGCCGACCCTTGTCGAGTTTGATGGGGCTTTGATAAAGCAGATGCAAGAAACCCGACAAATCGTTTCACTTGGATTGGAAGCTCGTATGAAATCAGGTATCAAGGTTCGCCAGCCTTTGGTCAGACTTACCATCGGTGTCAATTTAGCAGAGTCATTTCAGGAACTGATCAGAGATGAGGTTAATGTTAAAGAGATAGCCTTTCAAGAAGGTCGGGGCGATAGCCTTGATCTAGATACTGAAATAACCCCTGAATTAAAAGAGGAAGGAAATATGCGTGAGATAATGCGAGCTATTCAGGAATTACGAAAAGAATCTGGATTAAATGTTTCTGACAGAGTTGGTCTTAAGATTGAAACATCCGCAGAGGGCAAAAATTTAATTGAAAAATTCAAAACAGAGATTTCTAAGGTTGCTGGGTTGTCAGAGATTCTTTTTGAGGAAAATGACGGAAAAGATATCTTGGTAGAAAACCTGCAGTTCAAACTTAAATTGAAAAATGTCTCATCACATTTATCAGACTGAGGGTTTTGTCGTCGGTAGTCGAAACACTGGAGAAGCCAATAAGGTAATTTTTATTTTTACTAAAGACCTTGGGTTAGTGGCTGCTTCTGCACAAGGTATCCGCTTGCTCAAATCTAAACTCCGTTATTCTCTGCAGGATTATTCTTACTCGAAAATCTCTCTGGTTAGGGGGAGGGAGGTTTGGAGATTGACTAGCGCTGGATTGATAGAGAAGTTGCTTTCAAAACTTAACCCAAACAGTTTGGTGTTTGCCCGTGGTCTTTCTATGGTAAAGAGATTGGTAAATGGAGAAGAGAAAAATGAGGCACTTTTCGATGTCTTGAAAAGTGCCTCCGACTTTCTTCATTATCCAGATATTAGCTCCATTTCTCCAGATCATTTCGAATGCGTTTTGATGATTAGAATCCTCCATACCCTGGGTTATATCCAAGCTGTGGGGGAGTTGGCTAATTATCTAGAAAATAATGATTGGTCATTAGAGATGTTGGAAAAAGTAAAAGAATCACGCACCCTTATGATTGCCCAAATCAACCAAGCTCTACAGGCAAGCCAGTTATGATATAATTTCCTCAAATGGAAGATTTAGATAATAACAAAAATCACGACCGTATTGAGCACTTGCGCAAATCCTTGTACTCAAGAAAAGGTCCTCCAAGGTTACGAAAATACATTAATCTCCACCCTAAAGAGTATGGAGTAAAAAATGATTGGGACTCTGGAGAGGGAAGTCAGGAAGAGGTTTCGGTTCCGTCGGGCAGCATCTTTAAGAATATACTTATTGGGGCTGTCATTTTTTTTGTTATTGCCATTATTATTGCTGGGTATATATCTTTTCAGGGGGGTAATGTTATTTCTTCAAATAATATAAATGTCACCGTACTTGGTCAAACATCAGCAGCTGCAGGTGAACCAATTTCTCTTGATATTAACGTAGCTAATGGTAATGCCGTAGATTTGCAATTAGTAGATTTGGTTATTGAATATCCTCAGGGAACAAAGACTGCGGATGGCAACAACCAAGACATGCCACGTGACAGAATTTCTCTTGGGTCAATCACTGCTGGTCAGACTGTTCGAAAAACTATTGGTGCCGTACTTTACGGACAACAAGGCGATAATGAGGATATAAAAATTAGCGTTGAGTATCGTCTTGCCGGTTCAAATGCTGTTTACCACGCGGATAAAACATATCAGCTTGTTATTAGCTCCTCACCAGTTAGTCTATCTATAGATTCTTTAAAAGAAATAAATTCTGGACAAGAGCTTGTTATAGACGCTCACCTTAATTCTAACTCTACAAATATAATAAAGAGTCTTCTTTTGAAGATGGATTTTCCTCCTGGTTTTCAATTTGAAAGCGCTACTCCGACCCCTTCCTCTGTTAATAATGTTTGGAATATTGGCGATCTAGAACCAAATGGTTCTCGAGAGTTTAAGATAACTGGCAGGATTACTGGCCAAGATAATGAGCAAAAAGTTTTCAGATTTTATACTGGCACAGAGAGCGCTAGCGATTCTCTATCTATCGGTACAGCCTTTATTGAGACAACTCAAGCAGTTGTTATCCGTAGGCCATTTTTGGCAACAACCCTTGCTCTTAATAGTTCTACAGATGATCCATATACAGGACTACAACACAAGACAATCAACGGAGAAATAAAATGGTCTAATAATTTAATCGACTCATTAAAAAATATTGTTATTGATGCGGTTATCACGAGCCCTTATCTTAATAAGTTTTCAATTTCTGCCGATAACTCTGGATTCTATAATTCAAATACTAATACAATCGAATGGAACAGTGCTCAAAATGACACTCTGGTCAGTGTAGATCCAGGGCAGTCTGGTAAGGTAAGTTTTCAATTTGTTTCCAATGATTTGTCTGGCCAATTAGGGGCGTCCGTTAAGAACCCAACGATCAATGTTGCTATCAGTGTCAAAGGTCGCCGATTTAATGAAAACAATGTTCCAGAAGATATCACAGGAACTTTATCCAGAACTATCAAACTCTCTGCTAATTTAAGTCTTGATACGGAGACAGCTCATGGGCAAGGACCTTTCTCTAATGTTGGTCCAGTGCCTCCAAAGATTGGTTCACCTACCTCTTATACGATTACATTAAAAGCTTCAAACAGTTTAAACGATATTAAGAATGCTTATGTCACAGCAAGTCTACCTGGTTATGTTGATTGGCTTAGACAGATTTCTCCAGCTTCGTCTGCATTGACTTATAATCCTGTTACTCGTCAAATTCGTTGGGATATAGGTTCTTTGCCTGCAGGTACTGGATATGGAAGTGATCCTACGAAGGTCTCATTTTTGGTCTCAATCACTCCAAGTGCTAGTCAGATTACCAAGGCGCCAGATCTTGTTCAGGACATAAGCTTGTTTGGAGGAGACACATTCACAGGTAAAGAAGTGCAGACTGAGTCACAAAACGTTTCAACTATGTTGTCCAATGATACGGGGAACGCACTTGAAAATGCTCGTGTAGTACAGTAAGCTTGTGAATATTATGGAAAAAATCATTTCACTCTGTAAACGACGAGGTTTTATTTATCAAGGTTCCGAGATTTATGGTGGCCTAGCCGGTACTTGGGACTACGGGCCTCTTGGTGTTGCTCTTAAGAATAATATTCAAAATCTTTGGTGGAAGCGCTTCGTGCTTGATAGGGAAGATATGTATGGAATGGACGCTGCTATTTTGATGAATCAAAATGTTTGGAAGGCTAGCGGACATGTGGCTGGTTTCGCAGATCCTCTCGTAGAGTGTCCTAAATGCCACATGCGTTTTCGAGCAGATCATATTGAGGATGTTGATGGTGTTAAACATTGCCCAACTGACAAAACTATACTCGGTGCACCTCGCATGTTTAATATGATGTTGAAGACCAACGTGGGAGCCCTTGAAGACGATTCTTCCATTTCATATTTACGCCCAGAAACAGCACAGGGTATGTTTGTGAATTTCAAAAATGTGCTGGATTCTTTTCATCCTAAATTACCATTTGGTATGGCTCAGATAGGGAAGGCGTTTAGAAACGAAATTGCTCCTCGAGATTTTATTTTTCGTGTTCGCGAATTAGAACAAATGGAGATCGAATATTTTGTGAAGCCTGAAAACTGGGATGGATCATTTGAAGAGTTCCGTAAAGAGATGTGGAGCTATACAAAGGATGTTGGATTACCACAGGAAATGGTCCACGAGCTTGAGGTTGCCGATGGTGATCGAGCTCATTATTCAAAGAGAACTATAGATTTTGAATTCGATTTTCCTTTTGGAAAGAGTGAATTATATGGCTTGGCTTACCGTACAGATTTTGATTTAAAGAGTCATACTACTGGCTCCACTGTTGATTTGTCATATTTTGACGAGGAAAGTAAGACACGCTTCTTGCCCCACTGCATTGAACCATCTTTTGGGGTTGGCAGAACGATGTTAGCTGTACTTTCCAGTGCTTATACAGAAGATGAATTAGGCGGTGAGACAAGGGCTTACCTTAAACTTTCTCCAAAAGTGGCCCCTGTGCTAGTGGCCGTATTTCCACTTTTGAAAAACAAGCCAGAATTGGTAGGGAAGGCTCGCGAAGTCTACACCAATCTTAAAAAAGAATTAGGCAGGGTAGTCTTTGATGATAATGGAAATATTGGAAAACGATATCGTCGACAAGATGAGATCGGTACGCCTTTTTGCGTAACGATTGATTTTGATACATTGGGCGAAAAACCAGAGCTATTAGACACGGTTACTGTCCGTGATCGTGATACGGGAGAACAAAAGAGACTTTCTCTAAAAGAATTGACTTCGTATCTACGAGATGCTTTGATATAAAAGAATCTAGAAAAAACAAAAGAAAGGGGGCTCTTTTTATGAATATTCCTAAGTCAGAGACTGGCTCTGTACTGTGGCAGGTGACTTTTGCTCTTTTCCCAGACACGAGGGTGAGTAAGAGAGCTGAAAAAGCTTTTGAGAAAAATATTTCAGCATATCTTTGGGCTGTTGAACAAACAGGGTCTCTCATTAACAGGCGTTGCCCGGAGCTACTCTCGTTGCAATTTACAATTGATCTTGAGGACCGTAACACTGTGAATTCTGTCAACTTGTTGCCGACGGTTTTTTCTCGACGATTGAACCCCGACCAGCGCAGATCTTTTCGTATCAAGATTTTTGAAAACGAAGATGGTGGCTACAGTGATTCTATCGTTATGGACTCAAACGGACTTTTTGTTCTTGAGGGCATTTCCTTTTGTTTCATCGAGTTCGCCAATAGTCTGCCGAGCCTGATCGCTGATATCAGAAACGTTCAGTGCTAGCATCAGTTGATACCTTTTAAGAGCGACACCCTTTTTGGGCGTCGCTCTTTTTTATTTTGCTCCTATACCCCCCCATACTTCATACTTCATACTTTATGCTATATACTCTCCTTATCTTATGAAATTCAAAAAAACAACTTTATCAAATGGGCTTCGCATTATTACTATCCCGATGAGGGACACTAGAGCCGTGACAATCATGGTATTAGTAGAGGCTGGTTCTAAATACGAGACCAAAGAAATTAACGGCCTTTCTCATTTTTTAGAACACATGTGTTTTAAAGGGACTGTAAAAAGGCCATCAGCTTTTGCCATTTCCTCAGAATTGGATGGTATTGGTGCTCAGAGTAATGCTTTCACTGATAAAGAATACACTGGTTATTATGCCAAAGCTGACAAAAAATATTTCACTAAAATCACTGACATAGTTTCAGATATTTATTTAAATTCTACCTTTCCCAAAATTGATTTAGAAAAAGAAAAGGGCGTAGTGATAGAAGAGATCAATATGTACGAAGATCTACCCCAACGAAAAGTCTGGGAGAATTTTGAAGAACTTCTATATGGTGATCAGCCCGCTGGTTGGCCAGTTATTGGTAATAAGGAAAACATTAAAAAGATCAGTCAGCAGGACTTAGTTAAGTATAGAAAAAATCATTACGTGGCCAAGAGTACGATCATTGTTGTTGCGGGTAATGTTGAGGAAAAAGAGGCTGTCCGGGAAGTTAAGACTGCATTTTCTAAGGTTCCAAATGGCCCTAAAAAGGGTAAAAAGAAAACTATTGATAAGCAGGATAAGCCTAAAACCGCAATTCAGTTTAAGGCAACGGATCAAACACATCTTGTTCTGGGTTTTAGGTCTTTCGATGTTCACGATGAGCGTCATTGGGCTCTGGGGGTAATGAGTACTATTTTAGGGAAGGGTATGAGTTCAAGGCTTTTTATAAAAATGCGTGAGGAGCTCGGTATTTGTTATTACATCCATACTTCTTCTGGTGTTGCTAGCGATACTGGATATTTTGCTGTTTCGGCTGGGGTAGGTAATCAACGTACAGAAGAAGCTATCGAGGCTATTATGAATGAGCTTAAGAAGATCAAATCAGAAGGAGTGGGGGAGAAAGAGATTAGAAAAGCTAAAGATTTCATGATCGGTAATCTTTCTTTGGATCTTGAGGGCTCAGATGATTACGCTAATTATTATGGTTTTCAGGAGGTTTTAAGAGAATCCGTCTTGGTCCCGGCTGAACATATTAAAAAGATTGAGGCTGTGACGGGGGAACAGATTAAGGCGGTGGCAGAGGACATTTTTAAAGAAAAAGGCCTTAATTTGAGTCTTATTGGTCCTTTCAAGGATGATAAAAAGTTTCTTTCCCATCTTTCAATATAGTGTTATCCTATAGGCATGGAAGATAAAAATGTAACTATCAATATTTCAAGCGGGACAATCGTTAGAGGTATTTTGTTTTTCCTTCTTCTTGTTGGGTTATATCTCGTTAGGGATGTCGTGTTGGTTGTGCTGACAGCGGTGATGATTGCTGCTGTTCTTGAGCCTGGGACTAGGTGGTTTGTTCGACACAAAATTCCTAGACCAATTTCCGCTCTCATAATCTATCTTTTACTTTTGTCTGCTGTTGCTGGTGTCTTTTATTTTTTAATACCACCAGTTTTAAACGAAACTCAAGGATTTCTTAATAATTTTCCTCAGTATATTCAAGTGACAGAGCTTTGGGCTCCGCTTGGTTCGGCAGCTCCAGTGTTACACATTCCTCAAACTATTCAGGTAAATTCTCTTGTCTCCCAAGTTAGTGCGTCTCTTGCAAGTATATCTGGAGGGTTCTTTGCTACCGCTAGTAATTTTCTCGGTGGAGTCTTCAGCTTTAGTATTATTTTAGTTATTTCCTTCTATCTTCTAGTTAAAGAGGATGGGGTGGCCGAATTTTTAGAGATTATTGTTCCACTAAAACAGGAAGAATATTTTATTGGACTTTGGAAAAGGACACAGGCCAAAATAGGCCGTTGGATGCAGGGTCAACTCTTGCTGATGCTTATCGTCGGAGTTCTGATTTATTTTGGTTTGCTCGTTTTGCGCGTACCTCATGCTTTATTGTTGGGTGTTCTGGCTTTTATTTGCGAGATAATTCCAGTATTCGGTATGACAATCGCTGCGATACCGGCATTTTTATTGGGTGCATTAAATGGTGGATGGACACTTGGTCTTTTGGTTGCTGGTCTTTATCTAATAGTTCAGCAGTTTGAAGCTAATGTCATTTATCCTCTTGTGGTAAAAAAGATTGTCGGTATACCTCCACTTTTGGTTATTATTTCCCTTATTATTGGAGCTAAATTAGCTGGTTTCTTGGGAATCATTCTTTCCGTTCCGCTTTCTGTTGCGTTGATGGAATTTATTGAGGACGTTAATAAAAGAAAAATAGAGGCTCGAAGCCGACATTAAAAATCTCATGAATAAGCCTTTCTACATCACGACAACCTTGCCGTACGTTAACGCTGATCCTCACATTGGCTTTGCTTTGGAAATTGTCCAAGCTGATATTATCGTTCGTCACAGAAGGCTGATAGGGGACGAAGTGTTTTTCAATACAGGTACTGATGAACACGGAGTGAAGGTCTATACCAAAGCCCTTGAAGCAGGTAAGGATACTCAGGCTTATACTGACGAGTATGCTGAAAAATTTAAGAAACTTAAAGAAGTTTTGAATCTTTTTCCAGAGATCACTTTTATCCGTACTACTGATGCTAAGCATAAAGCCGCCGCACAAGAATTTTGGCGTCGTTGCAAGGCCAATGGTGATATTTACAAGAAAAATTATCAAGTTAAATATTGTATTGGCTGTGAGCTTGAGAAGACGGACTCAGAGTTGGTAGATGGTAAGTGTCCTATCCATCCTAATTTAGATATTGAAATTCGTGACGAGGAAAATTATTTCTTCGCTTTTTCTAAATACGGAGAAAAACTTTTAGCTTTGTATGAGACAAATCCAGATTTTGTTATACCTGCTTATCGTCTTAATGAAATCAAGGTTCTAATTAAAGAAAAAGGTTTGGAAGATTTTAGTATTTCTCGCTTAAAGACAAAAATGCCTTGGGGTATTTCCGTTCCTGATGATGAGGATCATGTGATGTATGTCTGGTTTGATGCCCTCATCAATTATGTTTCTACTATTGGCTGGCCGAATGACATGGCAACATTTGAAAAATGGTGGCCAGTTACACAACTTGCTGGTAAAGATCAGGTACGTCAACAGGCCGCAATGTGGCAGGCAATGCTTATGTCTGCCGGCCTACCATCTTCTAAGCAGATTGTAATTCATGGCTTTATTCAAAGCGGTGGTCAAAAAATGAGTAAGAGTCTGGGAAATGTTATCGACCCATACAAGGTGGTGGAAGAATATGGTGTGGATGCTCTTAGATATTATTTGGCCAGGGAAGTTAGTCCTTTTGAAGATAGCGATTTTACAATGGATAAATTTAAAGAAGTTTATAATGCCAATCTTGCTAATGGTGTTGGTAATTTGACCAGTCGTATTATGAGGATGGCTACTTCTAATGGTATTACACTTGATGGTGCAACCTCTGCGAAAATTGCTGAGACAGATATCGCCAAGAATCTTCATCAAAAACAAGCAGTTGGATTCGAGAATTTTAATATTAAAGATGTTGCAGATGCTGTTTGGGAAGTGATTTCTTTTGTTGATAAGTTGATACAGACTACAGAACCTTTCAAAACCATCAAGACCGACAAGGAAAAAGGAGGGGAGGAAATTCGCGCGCTTGTTGCTTATCTTGATCTGATTGCCACAGCTTTACTACCAGTTTTACCAGAGACTTCAGTCAAAATCACAGATTGTATTAAAGAGAATAGAATGCCCGAGGCGCCGCTATTTGTTCGTAAAGATTAACTAACATGCTTTTAAATTCTCACATTGCTACTTGGTCTGGTTTCAACGGGTAATTAATTCCAAGCCTATTCTCTAGGCTCTTATTAGGAATTAATTTACTCCCATGTCTAAATTTGAAAAATATGATAGAGCCGTCCGCTTTTTGGAAGGTCTCTATAATCTACCTGTTGAGGCTGAATATATGAAAGATAGAAATAGTCCGGAAATATACCTGAAACGTTTTCAGTATTTTTTGGATATGATTGGTAATCCAGAAAAAGGATTTAAATATGTGCACATCACCGGCACGGCTGGGAAGGGGACAGTTTCAAACTTGATACACAGAGCATTAGTTCTGTCTGGTAAAAAGGTCGGCTTGGTCACTTCGCCATTTGTTACAACCACTATTGAAAAGATACAGGTGGATAGTCTTTATATTTCGCCTAATGATTTCGCTGATATTGTCGAATATCTTGAACCATTTATAGATAGGGCTTACTTAAAAAGCCCATTTGGAAGGCCTTCCTACTTCGAAATATTGTTTGCTGTTGCTCTGGTTTATTTCAAAAGACAGAATTGTGATTGGGTAGTGCTCGAGGTGGGCTGTGGTGGTCGTTATGATTACACTAATGTCATCAAGAAGCCTGAGGTGGCCGTCATAACTAACGTCGATTACGACCACACGGAGGTGATTGGACCCACCCTTACGAAAATAGCTTATGAAAAATCGGGAATCATTAAGTCAGGGTGCCGTTTTTGGACAGCTGAACAAAGACCTCATGTTCTTAAGGTTATAGAAAAAGAATGTAGAAAAAATAAAGTAGTGATGAATAAAATAAAGGCTTCTGGTAATGCGTGGGATACCAACAAAAAATTAGTCGAAGCTATTGTAGAAGATTTAGGTTTGTGTAAAAGTTGTTTTGAGGAAGCAAAAGAAATGGCCGTCTTACCTTGTAGGTTTGAGACTATTTCTTTGACGCCGAGGATTATTCTCGATGGTGCTCACAATGGTGTGAAGATTGCTTCCACTATTCAAAATCTTAAAAAGCTAAAATACAGGAGGTTGATTGTTGTTTTTGGAATTGCTCACAATAAAGATTATGCAGACATTGTTCCCCAAATTACCAAGGTAGCTGATTACATTTTCATCACTCGTCCACAAATTGCTCAGAGAAAATGCGCTCACCCTTTAGAAATATTTAACCTATCGGGTGAGGAAAAAATTAAGGCCGAAATTATACTTGATCCATTTCGTGCTCTAGAAGAAGCAAAAAAGATAGCCAATAAGGACGATCTCATTCTTGTTACTGGGTCACTTTTCCTTGCAGGGGATCTAAGAACACTTTGGTATCCAGCCGAATGGGTGCTTTCGCACCGACGCAGTTTCTAGTATGCTTTATCTACTATGCCAGATTATATAGATATACACGCGCACTTAAATTTTGAGGCTTTTAAAGATGATAGAGATCAAACTATTCGTCGTGCTCTTGATTCAAACACATGGCTTATTAATGTTGGCACACAGAATGAGACTTCTAAAACGGCTGTTGATATTGCTCTATGTCATGATAAAGGGGTGTATGCAATTATTGGTTTGCATCCGGTTCATACCTCTAAGTCATACCACGATGAAAAAGAATTAGGAGAGGGAGGCAAAGAATTTACTTCGCGTGGCGAGCTTTTTGATTTCGAATATTACAAAAAGCTCGCTTCGCATCCTAAGGTGGTTGCTATTGGTGAGGTCGGTTTGGATTTCTATCATCTTGACGACGAATCAGTACAAAAACAAAAGGATGCCTTTATTAAGTCTATTGAGTTAGCCAATGAGGTAGGCAAGCCGTTGATGCTTCATTTGCGAAATGGACAGACTGTGGACGGTGTTCCAGGACGTTCGGCCTACAAAGAAGCCGTTGAGCTTCTCAAACAATATTCTAAGGTAAAAGGTAATGCACACTTTTTTGCTGGCACTTGGGAGGAAGCGCAGTTATTTTTAGATATGGGCTATACCATTTCTTTTACTGGGGCTATTACTTATCCGCCAAAAGCTGGTGTTCCGGACTATGCTGAGGTAATCAAAAAAGCTCCACTAGATATGATTATGACGGAGACAGATTGTCCTTATGTTGCTCCTGTTCCACATCGTGGTAAACGCAATGAACCGCTATATGTTCAGGAGGTAGTCAAAAAGATCGCTGAAATTCGTGGTGAGGATTTTATAAAGGTAAGGGAGGCTCTTGTAGCTAATGCTATTAGGTTTTTCAATTTGAAATAAATAATAAATGAGTGTTTTTAAACTGAAAGCAGAACTACGGGCAAAAGCCAATAAAGAGCGTGCTCGTGTCTCTCAAAGTTTTTTTAAGACAGGGAAGGGCGAGTATGGTGAAGGTGATATTTTTCTTGGCTTGACTGTGCCTGATCAGAGAAAGATTGCTTATGGACACGTAGAGTTATCTCTGGGGGATCTAGAGGGACTTTTAAAAAGCAAAATTCACGAGCATCGCTTCGTGGTCCTAGAGATTTTAGTTTTCAAATTTGAACAAGCGACAAAAATTTTTGATAAGAAATCTCAAAAAAAGATATTCAATTTTTATTTAGAACAAGCAAAGGCTGGGCATATCAATAATTGGGATTTAGTCGACACCTCTGCTCGGGAGATCGTTGGGGCGTGGCTTTTTGATAAAAATAGGAGACTTTTGTATAAAATGGCTAGATCTAAAAATCTTTGGGAGCGTCGGGTCTCTATTGTTTCGAGCCACTATCTTATTACTCGTGGTCAATACAAGGATACCCTGGCCTTATCTCGAGCATTGATTGCTGATAAACACGACCTTATACACAAGGCATCTGGTTGGATGCTCCGAGAGGTGGGTAAAAAGGACCCTAAAATACTAGAAGCATTTTTGGCTGAAAATGCCTCAATTATGCCAAGAACGATGCTCCGATATGCCATCGAGAGGCTTCCTCTGGAGAAAAAGGCCTTGTTCATGGGTCTTTCTTCAAATAAATCTGAAAAAAAGCTAAAAAAATGATGAGCTTGCCAAAAGTGGCTAAGAGGTTGCATAAGAAATGCCACTGTGTTAATCTGTAGCCTACATTATGACAGAAGAAATAAACCAAGAAATTAGCGACGAATTAAAAGTCTATGAAGTGGGTTTTCACCTTGTACCCTCTATTTCTGAGGAGCAGGTTGCGGTTGAGGTGGCCGATATAAAGAAGTCCATCGAAAAGAATTGTGGTATTTTCCTATCAGAAGAAGCTCCTAAGCTTCATCCTTTAGCTTATGAAATTGCTAAGAAAGTTGGCGGGGTAAACCGAAAGTTCACCCAAGCTTACTTTGGGTTTATTAAATTTGAGGCTGCTGGTGAGACTGTTGTTAATATTAAGACAGATCTTGATAAGAAAGACAGTATCATCCGTTTTATCATGATTAAAACAATCAAGGATAACACCCTATACGGATTAAGAGTGGCTCGAAGTGAGGGAAGTGGTAAGGCTATCCGAAAGCCTACCAAAGAAGAGGCTGGAAAAGGTGCTGTCTCCCCAGTTGCAGAAGCCGAGATTGATAAGGAGATTGAGAACCTAGTAATTGAATAATTATGTATATCAACAAAGCTCTTATTTACGGTAATTTGACTCGTGATCCAGAAATACGAGCAATTCCTTCTGGGATGCAGGTAGCTACTTTAAGTGTTGCTACTAATCGTAGATACAAGGATAAGAATGGAGCTTGGCAGGAAATGCCTGATTATCACAATGTTGTAGTTTTTGGCCGACAAGCTGAGACAGCTGCTCAATATTTGAAAAAAGGCAGTGGCGTATTCGTTGAAGGTCGAATGCAAACAAGGTCATGGGATGGTACTGATGGTCAGAAAAAATACCGCACAGAGATTGTTGCTGATAGAATCCAGTTTGGACCAAAGGGAGGAGCTTCAACTGGCGGTAGTTATCAAAAGTCTGCTCCATCTGCCGGTAGCGCACCAGACGATCAGGGTGCTGGTGAACCTGCTCCAGCCATCGAATATCCAGAAGAGGAAATCAACGCCGAAGATATTCCATTTTAATTATTTATCAGAAAGACTTTAAATTTATGAAAAAACAGTGTTACTTTTCACAAAATAATATTAATCACATCGATTATAAAGATATCGAGCTTCTTAAGAAGTTCATTAATCCTAACGCTCGATTGATTGCCAGAAAGAGAACTGGTGTTAGCGCTAAGAATCAACGCAAGCTTGCCAACGCCATCAAACGCGCTCGTTTCATGGCTCTCATTCCTTATCTATCTCGATAGGAGATTAGTGGGATGAGTATAGACACAACAAAAAACTCCTGAAAGAGAGTAAGGCTTGGCCTAGCGGCCACGAGTGCTCTCTTTCAGGAGTTTTTTGTTGTGTCTATACTCTTTCTCTGTAGTCGCCAGTCTCTGTATTGATACGAATAGTATCTCCTTGTTTAACGAATAGGGGTACATTGATGGTTGCGCCAGTTTCTAGAGTTACGGTCTTTGATCCACCAGTGGCTGTGTCACCTTTAACGGCATCGAAGGCTTCTGTTACTTTAAGTTCTACAGTGATTGGTGTTTTAACGCCAATTATTATCCCTTCGCCGTCTACATCTGGGTCATTGAACACAAGAGCATCGGCTAGAGTGTTGTTTTTTAGGAAACGGACGCCAACTCCAAGAATTGCCTCGTCAAGCTCAAATCGTTTACTAGGATCTTTTTCTTCACAGAACCAGTATTCATCTTTATTGTGATACAGGAATTTAATTTTTCTTGTTGAGATATCTGCTTCTTCTACCTTTTCTGATTGGTGAAACGATCTTTCTGTTACTCGGCCAGAAAGCATGTTTCTGAGTTTTGTAGCGTTTACAGGTTTTCGCTGTTGCTTTCGAAAGACGTGAGAAGAGAGAACTTCCCATGGTTCGCCATCCAAAATAATATATTTACGTTCTGTTATTTCATTATATTCAAGCATAGTAGAAGCATCTTATCAGAGGTATAATTTAGAAGCAACCACCTTTTTTATGATCTATTATGTTCTTCTTTTTGTTGGGATGGTCGTCGAGGGGCCTATTTTAACTATCATGTCGGGTTTTTTGGCTTCTCCGGCAGGAGGTGTTGTTTTGAGCCTTCCTATTTTGTATTTTGTGGTTGTTTTGTCTGATATAACAGGGGATACAATCTATTATCTGATTGGTCATTTCGGTAGGCGCACTTTTTTGAAGACTCTTATCTTAAGATGGAGAGGTAGGGGTGAAGATCTGGTTTTTTTAGAAAAATATTTTCAAAAACATGGGGGTAAAACTCTCCTAGCTGCAAAAGTTACTCACGGTATTGGCTGGCCTATTTTAATTGCCGCAGGAAGCGCCAGAATGCCTTATAAGCGCTTCATTGCTATAAATACGGTAGTTAGCTTATTTAAGAGTGCGGTGCTGTTATCTGCCGGTTACTTTTATGGCGAGAACTACGTCGTGATAAGTAGATATGTTAGCTATGGGGGACTTATAATGACACTTATATTTATCCCTATATTTCTTTTAGTTTGGCGCGGATTTCTTTCAAAATCTGATCACTGATCTTGGTGTTTTCTTTCAAAAATTGTCTTGTGGCATCATATCCTCTTCCAAGCTTAACTTCTCCAAAAGAATATGAATTTCCCGACTTTGAGACTATGGACATTTTTTCTCCTAATGCGATGATTTCGCCTTCTTTTGAAATTCCTTCGTTGTACATAAGGTCGAACTCGGTTTGTTTAAATGGTGCGGCTACTTTGTTTTTAACTACTTTTACTCTTACACGTCCACCCATGATCTCTTCTCCCTTTTTAATTTGAGCAATTCTGCGGATATCTAAGCGGACAGATGTATAGAACTTGAGAGCCTTTCCGCCTGGGGTTGTCTCTGGGTTACCAAACATTACCCCAATTTGCATTCTTATTTGGTTAATAAAAATCACGATTGTTTTTGATTTGGCGACGATGCTAGTCAGTTTTCTTAAGGCCTGTGACATTAATCTCGCCTGTTTGCCTACATGATGAGCTCCCATATCGCCCTCGATCTCATCTTTAGGGGTAAGTGCTGCAACAGAGTCAATGACTATTACATCCATTTTCCCTGAACGGACTAAGCTCTCAACTATCTCTAGTGCTTGTTCGCCAGTGTCAGGTTGTGAGATAAGAAGTTGGTCTATTTTAACCCCGAGCCTCTTTGAGTATTCTGGATCCATGGCGTGTTCTGCATCAATGAAGGCGCAGATACCACCTTTTTTCTGAGCTTCTGCAATAACATGAAGGGAAAGGGTGGTCTTACCAGAGGATTCTGGTCCGAATATTTCTATAATTCTTCCTCGAGGCATACCGCCAACACCAAGAGCGGCGTCTAAACCAATAGAACCTGTTGGGATCGCATCTACGTCTACTCTAGCTTTTTCGCCCAGCTTCATTATTGCGTCTTCTCCGAACTTTGTTTTTATTTGTCGGATAGTCTCGTCAATATTGGGAGCCGCTTTGGCTGCTGCTCGTTCTGTCTCCTTCGCTTCTTTTTCTAATGCTTTCTTTTTGTTTAATGCCATAGTGGTCGTAATTATACTTGCTGTTAATGAAATTTTCTTAAAATTTTAATAATTTTTTGATGATGATTTTTTGAGTGAGCTTGTGGCAGTGCTACTAGCGGACATGATTAAGGTAGAACTAGCTATTGTTGAACTAGCCGAAGTAGTTGCGATAGGGAGTGGGGAATAGTAGTAAAGTTCTAAAGTCTTTTCAGTGTAATGTTTGAATCTGTCGTGAGCCTTTAGTGTAATTATAGTATAGCCAGATGGTAGGAGCAATTTTTCGTCGAAATTACCTTGTTGGTCAATAAAAATAGGACGATCGTCGAGGCTTATATCCTTAATATTGGATGCTGTCCCTGTAACCTCAACGAGGGGTTGGCTCACAGTCGCTCCGTTTTCTGGAGATTTTATGTTTATCTCTGGTCCAGCTATCAATTTTCTTGCTTGGTAGAAAGAATAAACGCTAATGATCAGTATAATGATTATTGCGAACGACAATCTGAGCCAGAATTTTGTATCGTTTCTCATACTGATTTTGTTTCTAGAAGACTTCCTCTGTTTCTTCTGCGGCGGCCTGCTCTGGAATAAAACCTATTACTTCTCTTGGTTTTGCCCCATCTCCCGGGCCAATGACGCCACGCTCTTCTAGAATATCCATCAGTCTAGCCGCGCGAGCATAGCCAATACGTAGTTTTCTCTGCAAATATGACGTAGAGGCTTTTCCAGCTTTGGTTATTATTTCTCTAGCTTCTTCATATAAATCGTCATCGTCTCCGACGTCGGCATTGTCATCTAGGTTAATTGAGGCGAGGGTATTATTTTTTTCAGTGTCTCCAGCAATGTTTATCTCTGTTGGAAGAGCATCCTTGTATTCATTTATTAGATAACTGACGACATTTTTTACCTCAGCTTCTGTTATGTAGGCAGATTGAATTCTTTGAGGACTAGACATTTCACCAGAAAGATAAAGCATATCTCCGGCACCTAGGAGCTCTTCAGCTCCTCGGCTATCAAGGATTGTGCGTGAGTCGATTTGTGAAGCCACCTGCAAGGCGACACGAGCGGGGATATTGGCTTTAATGAGTCCAGTAATAACATTTACCGAAGGTCTCTGAGTAGAAAGCATTAGGTGAATACCGACAGCTCGACTCATTTGGGCCAAACGAACAATGGCGGACTCAAGTTCTCGCGGATAGGTGGCCATGATATCAGCTAATTCGTCAATAATGACGACAATATATGGCATTGTCTCTGGTATCTCGGCTTCCGCATTTTTTTCTGCTTTCTTTAGTTTGGGAGCCAATACATTTTTATGATAAGACTCGATATCTCTTACGGTCTCCTGTTCCAAAATGTCGTAACGACGATCCATTTCTTTGGCTGCCCATTTTAAAGCGAGGATGGCCTTCTTTGCATCAGTAATAACTGGTGTTAATAGGTGAGGAATCTTGTTGTACATGGTTAGCTCTACGCGCTTAGGGTCAATCATGATGAAGCGTAAATTTTCTGGAGAGTTTCTGTAGAGCAGGGAAGTAATGATTGCGTGAATGGTTACAGACTTACCTGAGCCAGTAGCTCCGGCAATAAGCATGTGGGGCATCTTGGCCATATTGGCAAAGTGGGATTTTCCAGAGATACCCTTTCCAAGAGAAACAAGAAGTGATTTTTCTGATTTTTGGAATTCTTCTTGTGATAGGAGGCTTCCAAGACCGACAGTTGTTTTTATGCTGTTTGGTATTTCAATACCAACTAGAGACTTTCCTGGGATAGGTGCTTCGATACGAATAGGGTGGGCAGCTAAAGCCAAAGATAGGTTGCTTTGAAGACCGACAATTCTAGCAAGCTTTACTCCTTCTGCTGGTTTTAATGCATATCTTGTCACTGATGGTCCGATTGATATTTCATCCATTTCTACGTCAATTCCAAAGTTTTGTAGAGTGCGCTTGATGATGTTTGCATTAGCTTTTATATCTCCGACTCCAGGTTTGCCCTTATCTAATTCGAGCAAGGAAAGAGGGGGAGGGTTGAAGGCTTTGTTCGTCCCCTTGAAAACGGAGATAAAGGAGAAAGAATCGGTGGCGTCTTTTGTTTCAGTTTTCTCTGTTTTGTTTTTAGTTTTTTCAGTCTTCTGTTCTGGTTCTGGTATCTCTGGTTTTATTGGAGTGACAATCTTACTCTCAATCTCCTCGTCTTCCATATCTTCATTTTTTGTGACATCTTTTTTGTTTTTCTTTGGCCAAAGGAAGGACAGGTGAGAGAGGCTAATTTTTGTATCGAACATTATAAAAGTAGAGATTGCCAAAAGAGCCACTAAAAAGATGGAAGTCGCGTATGTATCGAATAGGGAGACAAGAGGATTGGCAACAAGACTACCCACTAGACCTCCTCGTTCTGAAGACGCTAGGCTAATCAACCCAAGACCGCTGAGAAGAAAAAGAAACCCCCCAATAAATTTTGAGATCACTAATCTTTGTTCAAATGTTTTCCAGAAGCTTATTCCTAGTATCACTAAAGTGACAGGCAGAAGAAAATATCCGATACCAAGAAGGTACTCAAAAAAAGAAAAAGTATATCCTCCTACTGGCCCTCCCAAGCTATCTCCGGCACCATTTTTAATTGAAGCTAAAATGAGAAATAAAGTGATTGCAAAAAAGATTATTGCTATCACTCCGTGGAGAGTTTCTTGTTTTAATTCTTTGAGAAAATTAAAGGACTTAGCATTTTGTTTATCGTTAGATTTGTTGTTTTTCTTGGCCATGCTTCAATTATAGCCCATCATGGTTTACTTTTAAAATTGTCCTATATATAATGCACCTACTCACTAGCTTTTGACCGATAAAAGGATGACCTATTGATAAAAGACATTAAGCAAAATTCTCTCAATAAAAAACAAATGGAAAACGAAAAAGACAAAGTCATAAGGACACTCGAAAATCTTATACAGCAAGGGTTTTTAGGTGTTAAAGGACATCATGCCTTTATATATGTTAAGGTTCAAAAGCTTGTGGCTGCGTGCTACTTAATAACAGATTTGATGAAAGATTCGGAACCTCTCAAGTGGCAGATAAGGGACACTGGTCTTAGCCTGTTGTCTGATAACTTGAATCTTATTCGAGCATCTTCTGCTGACCGCCGGGTGATTTTCGATGTTGTCTCTGGGCTGTCTTTGGAGATCATTTCCTTCATAGAAATAGCCTACATCGCTGGTCTCGTGTCTCCTATGAATTTTTCACTTTTACAGAAAGAATTTAGTGACCTGATTACTCTTATACAAGAGAAAGAAAATCCTAAAGCATTAGAGTCGAGCTTTGTCCTTTCTAAGCAGTTTTTGGAAGTGGATAAAAGTCTTTACGCTGAGGGTTATGATAAAGGACAAAATACTAATGTCCTTAATAATATGTCCTTTAGAAAAGAGAACCAGCCGACGCACCAAAAGACCTCAGTACAACGTAATCCTCAAAAGGACAGTGGTAGTAATGATAAAAAAAATGACCGACAAGAACTCATCATCAATCACTTAAGAAAGGTTGGGGGAGAGATCAGCGTCAAAGAATTTTCAGGAGTGATTCCTGGTTGTGGAGAAAAGACTATTCAAAGAGAACTCCTGTCTTTAGTGGCAAAAGGAGTCCTTAAGAAAGTTGGGGAGAGGCGTTGGAGTAAGTATTCTCTCCGCTAGTTTTCTTGATTGACTTTAGGCGCTTAAAAGGTTATATTGTAGGTCACTCTGCGATGGTTATCCACAGTATTATTTTTGCTATCGTAGAGCCATAATATTATAATTTGCTGTAAGAGCGGAACGAAGGTTCTGTTCTTGCCGCAGATACGAATAAGTTCATTGACAATTTATTGACAGTTTTAATTCTCCCGAATTTCTTTTTCCCTATACGTTTAGTTTAAATCTAGAAAAGCGGTCTATCATTACTAACTAATTTCTAGAGATCGTGTCGATCTTACTCAGCCTCTTTTTTTACGAAAAAAGAATCGAGTAAAAATATGAAATCTAGAAAATAGTAAAAACATTGTTTGAACAAGAACGAAAATAAATTAAGGATATTTTCTTTTTGCCCAAGCATTGCAAATCACAGAGAATATTGGTTTGTCGAACTGATTTAACCTGTGATTGAACACAACTTCGTCTGTCCACGCTTATCACCATTAGTAGTAATCTGGAAGGACGCGGTTAATAAAATTAATTATGAGTAAAATTGTAAAAATTTCCGTAAGCGTTGCTGGCGTCGCTCTTGCCCTTGGCATGACCGTAGCTTCTGCAGCTGCTTACACCTTCACTGCTGCTCCTCTTACTGTAGGATCACGTGGTGCAGACGTTCAAGCACTTCAAGTGTTGCTTAACCAGAACGCAGCTACTCAGGTAGCAGCTACTGGTGCTGGATCTCCAGGTAATGAATCAACATACTTCGGAGCAAAGACAGCGGCTGCTCTTGCAAAGTACCAAAAAGCAAACGGCATCAAGCCTGCTTCTGGTTACTTTGGAAAGATCACACAAGCTTTTGTTAATAATGCAGGTGGTGTAGCTAATCCTAACCCAGGAACAGGTACAACAACTTCACCTACAGCTTCAGGTGTTACAGCCTCATTGGCTGCTGACAACACTCCAGCTGGTTCAATCGTTGCCGGTGCTGCTACTGCAGAACTTGCTCGATTCAACTTCTCTGGAACAGGTGTTGTTACTAACTTGAAATTACAGCGAATTGGTCTATCCACAAACAACTCAACATTGCAAAATGTTTACTTGTACGCTGGAGCAACTCGTTTGACTGATTCAGGTTCAGTAGCTTCTGATGGTTCTGTTAGCTTCAACGCTCCTAACGGCCTCTTCACAGTTGCCGGTTCAAAGGAGATCACAGTTCGAGCTGATCTTATCCCTGTATCACAAGGTGGACAGACTGCAGGTACTGTAGGAGTTTCTCTTACAGGCTTCACAGTTGGTGGCGTAGCTGCTTCAGTTGGTATTACCGGAAACCAAATGGTTATCGTTAACACAACTCCTGCTTCTGCTTCCTTCAACGCTTCAGGTGTTACAAACCCTGGAAACGGAGCAACTGTACAGGCTGGTACTTCAAACTTCACCCTTTGGTCACAAACTCTTCAGGTTTCAACCCGAGCAGTTAACCTAAAGGCAGTTACCTTCCGATACATTGGTTCAGCTCCAGCTTCCGCTATCTCAAACATTCATTTGTATGTTGATGGCGCACAGGTTGGAAACACTGGAACAATTGCACCTATCAATGGTACTAGCTACATTGTCTTCGATCTAACATCAACACCTTATACTGTAACTACAGGTTCACACACTGTAGAAGTACGAGCTGACGTTGTTGGCGGAGCAAACTACAGCTTCACTGTGTCATTGCAGAATGCTGCTGACATCATGATTGAGGATTCACAGCTTCCTGGAACATTCGTTTCAGTAGTTGGTATTCCTGGATACACATCTGGAAACTCAGTTGGAATCTCAGCTGGTACAAACTCAGTGACTGTTGATCCTAACTTCACAACTACAACTGTAACTGGCGGAGCAACTAACGTTCCTGTCGCTCAGTTCAAGTTCACTGGTTATGGTGAAGATACAAAGATCTTGTCATTGAATGTAACACCTAAGATCAATGGTTCAACTTCAGGAGTAAGCCTAAACAATGTGTCATTGTATGCTAACGGAGCTCAGGTTGGTTCAACCCAGAACTTCAATGGTACAGCTTTGACCTTTAATCTAGGTTCATCCCTTATCGTTCCAAATGGTCAGTCAGTTATCCTTACTGTTAAAGCAGATCTAGTTAGCTCATCAAGTGTTAACGTCACATCTGGTACTTTGACTGTAAACGTTGCTGGTACAACCAACAACGCTCAGGGTATGAGTTCACAACAGACACTTACAATTCCAAGCACAACAGGAGTTACAAGCAATGGTCTAACTATCGGTGCTAACAGCATCACAGTTGCAAAGAATGCTTCTTTGACAAACCAGAGCGTTTCTCCTAACACTGCAAACACAAAGATCGGATCATTTATAATCCAAGCTGGTTCAGCTGAAGGATTACAGGTGACAAACATCGTTGTTGGCGTGCAGTCAACTGCTGGAGGTGTATCTAATGCTTACACAAACCTTTCTAACCTAAAAATTGTTGGAAATGGTATCAACGTTATTCCAGTTAACCCAGTTGGCACAAACAACTTCTCTACAAACTTCTCCATTGCTGCGAGCGGTTCACAGACGATTGATGTTTATGCTGACCTAGGTGCTCTTACTGGTACAGCTACAACTACTTTGACCGTAACTGGCCGAGGTACTGTAAGCAACGTAAGTACAACTACTGCTGCTATAAACGGTCAGTTGATCACAATTGCACAGGGTGGAGTTACATCTGCTCCTACAATTGTAAGTTCAGCTACTCTTCCTAGCCAGTTCATCATTGGTCCTTCAAGTCCTACAATCGCTACATACAACATTATCTCAACTTCTACGAATGCAACCATTCAGGAATTGCGATTCAGCGTTGCTGGAGCAGGAACAGTTGCTCAGTTAGCTATTTCAGCTGGCGGAGTTACTGCAACAGCACCAGTAGTTAGCGGTATTGCAGACTTCACAGGTCTATCAATCCCAGTTTCAGCAGGATACGGTGGTGTTAACCTAACCTTGACTCCTACATACGCATCAGTTGGCGGTACAAACGGAATTGCTTCAAACAGCTTCTCCACCACAACTCTTGTTGGTATCATGTCAAGAAGTGGAAACAGCACAACACAGCTTGGTCAGACTGCTAGCGGTTCATCCGGATCACTTACAGTTACTGGCGAAGTTCCATTCGTACTTGTATCTTCAAAGCCAACTGTATCTATCAACTCTGGTAGTACAAATGGTCTAGTTACAGGTCAGGTAGAACTTGCTGATGTTACTGTGTCTGCTGATCAGAATGGAAATATCAAGGTGGAAGCTCTACCTATCTCCATTACAACAAGTGGTGCTGTAAACTTTGCTTCAACAACAGCTGGATTAGTTGTTAAGGATGCAAACAACAACACTATTACTGTTGCTTCAGCTACATTCCCAGATATCGCTGCAAACTCAACTGGTACAACAACCATTTCATTTGCTGGTGGATATCAGGTAGGTGCTGGATCATCACAGGTATTCAAGATCTTTGCTAACGCTCAGGGTGTAAGCGGAAACGCTGGTACACAGTCTGTAGCTACAAAGATTGGTACACAGAGTTTGTTCAAATGGGATGATGTTAATGGTAATGCTACAAACCTTTCAGGTTCATACATCACCAACTTCCCATCTGCTACACACACAACAACCAACTAATGACTACTTGTGTCTCGGTTGTCTAGCCTAGCTAGAAAACAGGGATAGTCTCAAAAAGCCGGCCTCGAAAGAGGCCGGCTTTTTGTATTTGTATTTTGTCACATAATTGATCTTGAGGCGTCGATATAGTTATGAAAAACAACACTTCTAAGATCGTTTTGGTAATTATTATTATAATTCTTATTATTTTTACTCTTATAATATGGGTATCTAATAACAGTATTGTCGTCACTCAATCACCAACAGCGACAAGTACTGATCTCCAGACTACCACGTCGACTTCTACGGCTGATACGGATGTACCTGGGACAGAAATTGGTTTAAGTACCGGGCAGTCTGCCGTGGCCTATACAGATGCATTGAAGATCTACACAAATAAGCGTATTCAGTTTAGTGATTCAGTGTATGTTAAAGAGTGTCAGGCAAGCCCAACAATAGTGACTTTCGCTAGTGGGGTAAAATTTATGCTTGATAATAGAATGTCAAAAATACTCAATCTGCACTTTACTAACGGTTTGACTTATTCTATACCGGCTTATAGTTTCGAGATCATAAGTCTACAAACCCCAGCAACTTATAAGGTTGATTGTGGAAGTACTCAAAACGTAGTGACGATTCAAATTCAAAAGTAAACACAACAACATCACAACATAACAAGATACGTTACTATTTAGAGACCGCTCCGGGGCGCTTGCCCAAGTCTTAGTCTCTAAATAGTAACGTATCTTGTTATGTTATAATGTTGCCATGTTTGATAAGACGTCTTTTAAATTAATTATTTGGTTTCTGCTTATAATATTTGTTAGCTTTTTAATCTTTATTGCTATTGGTTATTATCGACAGGTTACTGAGCCGTCTTCTGCGTCAGTTATTATGTCGTAGAAGGGAAAGGGATTACATCATTTTCTATTTAAGTTTTTTTTAATTTTCCTTCATGCTCCACATGTTAAAAATGTGGGATGAAAATAAAAAAATATTTTTGCGCGGTTTTATCAACTTTATTAGTATCACTATCTTTTGTAAGTCATCAAGCCTTAGCAAGCACAATTGTTGCTTCTAATATTGTTTCAGATACAACATGGACCAAAGAAAATAGTCCTTATTTGGTTCCTGCTGATCTTCAGGTCGCTTCTGGGACTACTTTGACCATAAATGCAGGGGTGTCAGTACTTTTTGCTACGAGCACATCTGCTCGGCTTGTTGTGTTTGGACATCTCAAGTCTGCTGGTACAGTTTCAGGCCCTATATTATTTTCTTCGGTTGCAACTCTTCCAGGATCAACTCCTAGGATAGGGGACTGGGTTGGTCTTAATTTTGCTGAGGGAGCTACTGGTGATTTCAGCTTTACCACTATTAGCTACGCGTTGACTGGAACTATGTTTCAGAACGGAGTAAATACTTTGAGTAATGTCAGTTTTTTGCACAACGGTAATGCTTTTTCTGTGTTTGGCGGCAAAATAACAGCGACTAATATTATTAGCGATGATACTAATGATCAAAATGCGATCATGGCTTTTGCTCCAGCCGAGCTTAATATTTTAAATGCAACAACGACGAATGTCGGTGATTCTTTTGCTTTGGCTATTTATAATGCATCCACATCTATTTCACACGCAGTCTTTTCTGGAGGCAATAATAGTGGTATCGGTCTATACGGAGCCAGGACTAATTTACAGGATGTTTCGGTTAGTGGTTTTTCTGGGGATGGATTACAGGTCTTTGATTCGAATGGTACCAGTACCGTAGCCAATGTTTCGGATAGTCAATTTAAGAGCAATGCCGGTTTTGGTGTTAGAGTTTTCGACCCTTCTCCAAAACTTTTGGTATCCAGTAGTTTGATTTTTGGTAATGCTAGAGGGGGAGTAGTCAATTACTCCAGTAATTTAATTGATGCCCGCAGTAATTTTTGGGGTGATGTATCAGGTCCTTATAATGCGAATCAAAATGCGACCGGTACTGGTAATTCTGTTAGTAAAAATGTTCAATTTTCTCCTTGGCTTTCAGAATTTCCACCAATTCCTGTGGGTCCCGCCGGGTGTTGTTCTAATATAATTTTCTTTCCTGGGATTGAGGCTAGTCGTCTTTATAACACTGAGAATAATCAAGAAAAACGTTTATGGGAGCCAGGGGTATTTTCGTCATCGGCAACAATGAAACTTTCTCTAGATTCAAATGGCGATAGTACCGATTCGACAATTCATACAAAAGATATTTTAAAAAAGACCGATATTTTTGGGCCGATGGACCAGGATATATATCAAAAATTTTCAGATGATCTTGATGGCCTGAAAAGTAGTAAGAAAATAAATGCTTGGGAAGCTATTCCATATGATTGGAGACTTGATTTAAACAAGACTATTGATGATGGAATCAAGAATTCTAATGGTAGTGTTACTAATATCATCGACGAACTACATAAAATAGCGAGCTCTTCAAAGACTGGAAAAGTTACTTTGGTGTCTCATAGCAATGGGGGTCTTTTGATAAAGCTTTTGATTGCTAAGTTAGCTGAAAAGAAAAATACTACTGGCGACAAAACAGTAGATTTGATTGATAAGGTGATAATGGTGGCTACACCGCAAATCGGCACTCCAATGGCAGTGGGGGCTCTTTTGCATGGTGATGATCAAGATATTGCTGGAGGTGTTGTTCTTAGTGCCAAAACAGCTCGTACAATAGGTCAGAATATGTCGGGCGTTTACAGCCTTCTTCCTTCGTCTGCTTATTTCTCTACTGTCAAAAATCCTATCGTCACATTTGATCAGTCGGTAAAAGATATTATGAACGCATCTTCGTATGGCGATTCGATAACAACAATCAGCAAACTCCAATCTTTTCTTTTGGCAAAAAATGATAAAAGAAAAATTCCCACCACTGGAGACCTTGTCGACCCTGCTGTTTTGAATAGTAAGATTCTTAAAGATGCCAACGACATTCATTCATTAATAGATGATTTGTATTTTCCAGCTTCGACGACAGTGTATAAGATAGCAGGTATTGGGGTTGATACTACTCAAGGAATTTCTTACAAATCTGATGGCTATTCCTCTTTCAAGCACGATTTAAACAAAACAATAATGGGAGATGGTACCGTTGTCGATAGCAGTGCTCTGTATGGCGATGGTCAAGGGTATCATGTAAATCTTTATCAAAAAATGCTCGACTCAAAGAAAACCTATACACACCAAAATATTATGGAAATGCCAGAAGTAGAAACCTTAATAAATAATTTGGTTAAGGGTGACGATTCTGCAGTAACTTATGTTAGTAAAATTCGTGATAATTTGAATTCTAAGACGTTGCAGATTAGCTCACATTCACCGATCTCTCTAAATATTTACGATAATCAAGGCAGACATGTGGGGCCATCAACCCATGCTAGCTCCACCTCCGATGTTAATTTTTATGACGAAGAAATTCCCGGGAGTCACTATTATGAAATAGGGGAAGAGAAATATGCCATCTTGCCAGTTGGAGGGTATTATACGGTTGCGATGCAGGGTCTAGGTATAGGAAATTTTACTTTAAATCAGGCTACTTATGCTGACGATGTTAAAATTAATAGTGCGGATTTTGTGGATTTGCCGGTGACACCGATGACGGAGGCTTCACTTGTTATTAATTCTACAAGCACTGATTCTGTTGGAACAAGTAATTTATCAATCGATTCTAATGGTGACGGTAAACCTGATTTAAACATTGCCCCAACCCCCTCTTCTAGTCCTCTGGTTGTCCTTCAAAATTTAAAGAATGTTATTGCTACATTCGGGCTTAAGATAAAGGTCCAAGATGAAATTTTTATGAAGATCGATAGATTAGCAGATCTGATTAAAAAGAATAAAATAAAACAAGCCGATAAAAGATTAAAAATTTATCTTAATCAAATGTCTAAAATAAATTGGCACAAGAAGGCTGTTACAGCAGATATAAAAAATATTATTATAGACAACCTAAATAACATCTTGGAAGATCTTCAATCATGAGAAAAATATATGTTATCGATTATTTATTTGGATTTATGTTTTTGTCGGTTGTTTGGGTGTTTCTCAGTGGTTTTTTCTTAGCGGGGTTTTGGTTTGCAGGACCTCTTTGCTTGTTTCCTGTCTTTATCCTGTTTTTCTTGGTATTTCTCGCCGACCTGATTATCTGTCTAATCAAGTGTAGAAAGATCAACACAATAGAGCTTATTTACATGTGCTTTTCTGGGGTTTTATTTTTGGTAGATTACTACTTAATCTTTATCAGTCATATATTGGACATCAATTTGCACATTGGTTGACACTATTAAATAAATAAGTATCATTACCGGTACAAGGCCAAAGACAAGAGGCAACCCCAGCAAAGGCTAGGGAATAAGCCCTCTCGAGGTTTTTCTACCGAGATGTTCGGCCTTTAACAGGGTCGATTTTTTTGTTTTAACTAAAAACAAGTATGCCTATATCAAAAAATAAAAAGCAAGAAATTTTTAAAGATTTAGCTGATATTGTTAAGGAGGCTAAATCATTAGTGTTCGTTAACTTTCATGGAGTTAACGTTACTGACGCTACAGCTCTTCGTCGAAGTTTAAAAGACAGCGGTGTTAATTACATCGTTGCTAAGAAATCTTTAGTGAAGAAGGCCGTCACTGACCATAAAATTCCAGGCGAGATGCCATCTTTAGATGGAGAACTCGGTCTAGCTTATGGAGATGATTTAATCGCTCCAGCTAGGGAAGTTTATGATTTCCAAAAGAAGCTTGATAACAAAATTGCTATTTTGGGAGGAGTTTTTGAGGGGGTCTTCAAAAGCAAGGAAGAAATGTTGTCTATTGCCACCATTCCTTCTATTCAGGTTTTGCGTGGTCAGTTTGTAAATCTTATCAACTCTCCTCTGCAGGGGTTGGTCATCGCTCTTAACGCAATTGCAGAAAAGAAACAATAATTACTAATTTAATCGTCTTAAAATCATGAGTGAAAATACAAATACAGGAGATGCTGTTGTAGCAACTCCATCAAAGTTCAAAGAAATTGTCGGAGCTATTGAAGAAATGAGCGTGCTTGATTTGCACGAACTTGTTAAGTTCTTAGAGCAGAAATTCGGTGTTTCAGCTGCCGCTGTAGCTGTAGCCGGACCTGCAGCCGCTGGTCCTGAGGCTGAAGAAAAGTCAGTCTTTACTATAAACCTAACTGATGCCGGAGCTACAAAGATTGCCGTCATTAAGGTGGTTAAGGAAGTCTTGGCTCTTGGTCTCAAGGAGGCTAAGGATCTTGTTGATGCCGCTCCTAGCGTTCTAAAGGAGGGTGTTAAGAAAGAAGATGCTGAGGCTATAAAGAAGAAGATTGAGGAAGCTGGTGGTAAGGTAGAGTTGAAATAACACCAAATAATACATAACAAAATACCCTTATTTGGAGACTAAGACTCGGGCAAGCGCCCCGGAGCGGTCTCTAAATAAGGGTATTTTGTTATGTATTATTTGGTGTTATTATCTATTGTATGGAAACACTAGAAAAACTATTCGGATCGTCTGCTCGAATTAAAATGATGAGACTTTTTATATTTAATCCAGATAATATTTTTGATTCTAAGACGATTGCTAAAAAGACGAGGGTTAAGTCAGACACTGTTCGTCGAGAAGCCTCACTCCTTGTAAGTTCTGGTTTAATAAAGAGAAAAACAACTGGCTACGCTCTCAATCAAGGCCTTGATCTCCTCCAACCACTCCAATATTTACTAACTTTTAACGGACCAATTGCCCCGGAAGATTTGATTAAGAGGGTCAGTAAGTCTGGTCAGATAAAACTCATAGTAATATCAGGCATCTTTACTGAACAATGGGACGGACGGGTAGATCTGCTTATAGTGGGTAACAAAATACGGAAGAGTCTTTTGGAGGGAATTCTAAGGGGTGTGGAGGCAGAGGTGGGGAAGGATCTTCGTTATGCAGCCTTAGATACTGTTGATTTTACTTATCGTTTAGGTATTGGAGATAAGCTAATAAGAGACGTATTTGATTATCCACATAAGGTCATTTACGATAAAATTGGACTATCCCATTAATGATATAATATTAAGAAGGTTAATTTATTAATTAATTAAATTATAAACATTATGGTGTTAAACACATGGAGTGATGTAATAGTGGCTTCTTTCCAAAACCTATGGTTTGGAGTGATAAATTACATTCCTAATATTGTAATAGCTATTATAGTATTTGTTATCGGTTGGGCTGTTGGGGCATTTGTTGGTAAGCTTGTTGAACAATTATTTAAAGCTATAAGAGTGGATATCGCTCTTCGAAAGGCAGGAGTTGAAGAGATTCTTAATAAAGGAGGTCTTCTTCTTAACTCAGGGAAGTTTGTTGGGGCTTTGATAAAATGGTTCGTTGTGGTTGTTTTCTTGATTGCAGCTTTCAATGTCCTAGGCCTTGTGCAGGTAACAATGTTCCTAGAGCAGGTTGTTCTTGGATATTTGCCTAACGTTATTGTTGCTGTCCTTATTCTTTTGGTTGCTGTTGTTATAGCTGAGACTATTCAGAAGATTGTTTCTTCTTCTGCTCGAGCCGCTGGTGTTCGTCAATCAAATCTACTAGGAAGCATCGCAAAATGGGCTATCTGGATCTTCGCTATCCTAACAGCTTTATTTCAGCTTGGTATTGCCGCTCCATTCATTCAAACCATCTTTACAGGCGCTGTAGTGGCTATTTCTCTTGCTCTAGGCCTTTCTTTTGGCCTTGGTGGACAAGATGCTGCTGCTAGCTATATTGAGAAGGTTAAGGGTGAAATTTCCGATAGGAAATAGGTCTAATAACTTGTGGATAAAATGAGGAAAAACCGCCCTTAAATAAGGGTGGTTTTCCTTTTAAAAAAGATTTGACATTTATTTTGATTCCTATATACTACGAATCACGACTGAAATTATGTTACTAATCACCAAATTTAAGCGGCTTAAATAACAGCTATTTTAACTGTTGTTTTACAAAGACCGCGGAAAAGCGGTCTTTTAGTTAACATAAGAATGATAGCAATTTGAAAATTCCATCCTGTCACAGTACACCTTTTAATTAAAAGGGTCTTTTAGTTACTGTAGACAGAAGGTAACTTGTTATCGGCCGGAGAGCCGTAACAAGAATTGTAAGTAATAATTGTGGTTTTTGAATTTCCTAATAGGAAATTTAAGAGCATATGGTGGATGCCTTGACTCTAAGAGGCGATGAAGGACGTGGCGTAGCAACGATATTCTTCGGGGAGGTGCCTAGCAACCTTTGATCCGGAGGTCTCCGAATGGGGAAACCCTACAGACTTGATCTGTAATTCTGTCATTAAGGCAGAATGTATACCTGGGGAAGTAAAACATTTCAGTACCCAGAGGAAAATAAAACAATGGTCGCAAGACCGATATTTCCTAAGTAGCGGCGAGCGAAAAGGAAAGAGCCCAAACCTAACCTTCCAATAGAGTGCACTCTGTGCATTCTATTGGGCGGTTGGGGGTTGTAAGGTAACAATGCGTATTCATACGGAAGAGTTACAAAATATAAGATTAATAGAACGCGCTGGAAAGCGCGGCCCTAGACGGTAATAGCCCGGTACATGAAAATCTTATATCTCTTATTGTTATTCTTGAGTACTTCGAGACACGTGTGGCTCGGAGGAATCCGCCGGAACTAACCGGCAAGGCTAAATACTCTTAGAGATCGATAGTGAACTAGTACCGCGAGGGAAAGGTGAAAAGTAGCCCGGTGAGGGCAGTGAAATAGACCTGAAACCATATGCTTACAAGGAGTCGGAGCGGGCATCACAGTGTGTTTGATTTGTATCGAACATAATGTGATGTCCGTCACGGCGTGCCTATTGAAGAATGAGCCAACGAGTTGACGTATGCTGCGCGGCTAAGCCCTTTTCGGGTGGAGCCATAGGGAAACCGAGTGTTAATAGCGCGTTTGTAGTATACATCAGACCCGAAGCCAAGTGAGCTTGTCATGTGCAGGGTGAACTTTTGAGAAATCAAAAGGGAGGCCCGAACCGGTAAGCCGTTCAACACTTTCGGATGACATGTGATAAGAAGTGAAAAGCTAATCGAACTTGGTAATAGCTGGTTCTCTCCGAAATAGCTTTTGGGCTAGCGTCGAATGTTCCTTTGAGGGGTAGAGCACTGGAAGGTCTTGACAGGGAGAAATCTCGCAAGACCTATCAAACTCCGAATACTCAAAGTTAAAAGTTCGGCAGTTAGACTGCGGGGGCTAAGCTCCGTCGGTCAAAAAGGAAACAGCCTAGATCTCTAGTTAAGGTCCCTAAATTTATGCTAAGTGCACTTAAGGTGGTGATATTTCTCAGACACTGAGGAGGTTGGCTTAGAAGCAGCCATCCTTTAAAGAAAGCGTAACAGCTCACTCAGTAAGAGATTTCGCGCCGCAGATAATCGGGGCTAAGCATAGTACCGAAACTGAGGGTTTCTATTTTCTTCGGAAAATAGGAGCGGTAGGAGAGTATTCGCATCTGCGATGAAGCCAAAGGGGTGACCCATGGTGGAGCGTTGCGAAGTAAGAATGTTGGCACAAGTAACCACAATGCGGGTGAGAAACCCGCACGCCGAAAGATCAAGGTTTCCTCCTCGATGATTGTCAGAGGAGGGTTAGTCGGGCCTAAGGGGATGGCGAAAGCCGCACCCGATGGACACATGGTTAATATTCCATGACTTTTGTGAATAGTGATGAAAGGACGGATGTTAGTATGCAAAGCACATTATTGGATTTGTGTTGTTGGTGTAAGGAAGTGACTCAGGAAAAACCGGGCAATGCATTTAATTGCGATTCCAAGCACAGACGAAACGTTCTACTTCGGTAGGACTGATTTTGCAAAGCAGCATTCCAAGAAAATTTTCTAAACTTATATTCATGAAAACCGTACCGCAAACCGACACAGGTGATCAGGGCGAGTAGCCCAAGGCGAACGAGTGAGAGGTCCTCAAGGAACTCGGCAAAAAAGCAGCCGTAACTTCGGAATAAGGCTTGCCCATCTTACGATGGGCCGCAGCTAAAGTATCTCTGGCAACTGTTTATCAAAAACACAGCTCCCTGCGAACTCGCAAGAGGATGTATAGGGGGTGACACCTGACCAATGCCAGAAGGTCAAATATCGACGTTGGTAGTAGCAATATTATTGGTGATTGATATAAGCCCTGGTGAATGTCGGCCGTAACTATAACGGTCCTAAGGT